>ERZ773188.5-NODE-5-length-265796-cov-6.241863_pt1 | contig 265796 bp, 199 predicted proteins | sample MGYA00581011_ERZ773188 | MGnify/ENA primary metagenome ERZ773188 (study PRJEB29015, sample SAMEA2737798) | human gut metagenome | biome: human gut; feature: human-associated habitat; material: faeces | place: China | collected 2012 ...
TATGCCAAATGACAAAAATCAATACGCGATATATTAGCGGTTAAATCTCTGTCCGCAAAGAAATTCGGCAATAATTCCGCTTCATCTGCACTTATCAAACTTTCCTCCGCCCATTGTGAATGACTTTCGCTTACTTCCGCAGAAGCACCTATTCCCGACGCTAAAATCATTGACACACATAACGCACCTAAAACAAACTTCTTTTTCATTTTTTCTCCCCCTTTAATATTAAAAATTATTTTTCATCTTCTCTTCTGTTATACAAAAACATCGCTACCGACACGGAGCATATTATTACATAGCCGATAATACTGAATTTATCGGGAATATCGCCGAATGCTATAAACCCCATAAGTGCCGCAAATATTATTTGCGTATAATCGAACACCGATATTTCTCTTGCCGGTGCATATGAATATGCGGCAGTAATCGAAAACTGTCCGCCTGCCGCCGCTATTCCGGCACATATAAGTATTACAAGCTGTGCTATCGTCATAGGTGAATAGTCAACTATCAAATACGGCAATGTCACGACACACGAAAATGCCGAGAAAAAGAAAACTATAAACGGACCTCTTTCGCCTTTCTGACTTAATTTTCTGACCATTGTGTACGCCACACCTGCTCCGAATCCTCCGAGCATTCCCACAAAGCTTGGCAAGCTTGCCGATATTGACTGTGGCTTTATTATAAACAACGCACCAATAAATGCCACGATTACGGCTAAAGCCTGGAACGGCTTTACCTTTTCTTTAAGCACAAAATACGAGCATATAACCGCAAAAAACGGTGACAGCTTATTAAGCATTGACGCGTCCGACAAGACAAGGTGGTCTATCGCATAGAAGTTACACAAAATTCCCATTGTACCGAATATTGACCTAAGCAATAATTCAGGCAAATTCTTTTTATTGAACTTAAATTTTTCGTCTGTTCTTATCAGTACAACAAATGCTATAATAAGTGCTATGAAATTTCTGAAAAAACTTTTTTGTATTGACGGCAAATCTCCTGCCATTCTTACGAACATATTCATCAATGCAAAACAAAACGCCGATGAAATTATACACATTATTCCTTTTACTTTATTACTGCTCATTTTTACCCCTACCGTTATTAATCGCTACCATTTCCGCTGTTTTTATTCCGTCAACCGCGGCGGACATAATACCGCCTGCATATCCCGCACCCTCACCGCAAGGATACAGACCTTTTATGTTTGACTGCATTGTTTTCTTGTCACGAATTATCCTTATTGGTGATGATGACCTCGTTTCAGGGCCTGTTATAACCGCACCGCTGTCGGCAAATCCGTGAAGTTTGTTATCCATAAGCACTATTCCCTCACGCATTGAATCGGTTATGAATTTAGGGAACACTTCATCAAGATTTACCCACGTCACATTAGGCTTATATGTTGGCTCGACCGTATATTCACTGTTACTTTCCGTTCCGAGAAAGTCACCGACTCTTTGACACGGTGCATTATAATTCTTGCCGCCGACTTCAAATGCTCTCTGCTCAATTTCACGCTGAAAATACATTCCCGCAAGCGGATCGTCAGTTTTAAAATCGCTCGGTGTTACATTTACAAGCAATGCGCTGTTTGCGTTTTTTCCGTCACGTGCAAAATAGCTCATACCGTTTGTCACAACACCGCCGTCCTCCGATGCAGACGCAACAACTCTGCCGCCCGGACACATACAGAATGTATACACACCTCTGCCGCTTTCAAGATGTACCGCCATTTTATAATCCGCCGCCGGAAGTTTTTTATACGCTTTACCGTACTGGATTTTATTTATCATTTCTTGAGAATGTTCTATTCTCGCACCGACTGAAAAACTCTTTTGCTCCATTGCTATATTGCGATTTTGGAGCATAAGAAAAGTATCTCTTGCACTGTGACCGATTGCAAGCACAATATTATTTGTTTCAATCACATATTCACCGCTGTCACTTTCAACAACCGCACCGCATATTTCACCGTTGTCGGTTTTTACATTGACAAGTTTATTGGAAAATCTGACTTCACCGCCGAGTTTACGAATTTCACTTCTGATTGACGCAACCATTTTAGAAAGATTATCGGTTCCGACGTGTGGTTTTGAATAATATAATATTTCTTTCGGTGCACCGTGCTTATGAAATTCTTCAAGCACCTTTCTTATACGAAAATCTTTTATACCCGTTGTAAGTTTTCCGTCAGAAAAAGTTCCCGCACCGCCTTCGCCGAACTGTACATTTGATTCGGGATTTAAAAAGCCTGCCTCCCAAAATGCCTCAACGTCTTTCATTCTTTCTTCTACGCACTTTCCGCGTTCAAGAAGTATTACCTTATACCCGTTTTGTGCCAAAGTAAGTCCGCACATAAGTCCCGCAGGTCCTGTGCCGACTATCACGACAGGCTTGTCAAATTTACCGCACTTCGGAAATTCATAAGTTTTCTTCTTTACAATTTGTGAGTTTTTTATTTTCTTCGCATAATATTCTTCGTTATCGGTTTCAACATCGACCGAATATACATAATGTATATCAGGCTTTTTTCGTGCGTCTATTGACTTTTTTGATATTTCAAAAGATTTAACATTCTTCACGCCCAAAAGTTTTAAAACTTTCTTTCTTAAATCTGATTCTGTATCATCTGTTCCTAATTTTATATCTGATATTCTTAGCATTTATTTCACCTTATGACAATATTTCTTTAATTTTATCCGCAAACGCATTTGCAAGTTTCTTATGTTCCTCCGGAACCATATGTATTCCGTCAATGTCGGACGCTTTCGCATAATCCGCCGCATTCATAAAATATGTATCTTCTTCATCTGCAAGTTTTGATATATATTCCGAAAAGTGCGTTGATTTTTCGATTGATTTTTCACTGTACAAATCCTTGAATATAGGATTTGTCAAACAATTATCATTTATCAAAATCGGCGATACAAGCAATATTTTCGGTTTGTCCTTACCGAATTTCGCTCTGCATTCTTCTACATATATTTTAAGTACATCGGCGGTCTTTTGGTTTGAAAAATCTATATTGTTCAGCACATCGTTCGTACCGAGCATTATTATAATCAAATCAAAATCATTTTCACCGCTTAAATATCTTTCTCTGAAATCTTTTAAACCGTTTGTTTTATCTTCATTTTCCAAATAATGAGTTGTTGCTCTGCCGCATACTCCGTCAGATACTATTTCATATTCAGGTACAATATCCTTTAACCAAACCGTCCACGGTTTCTCAAGCTGTGAACAGTCTACGGGGTTATGTCCCCATGTATTTGAATCACCGAAACATAATATTTTCTTCACTTTATTTTCCCTCTTTTCTTTATTTATTTAATTGTATCAATTCACTTTGTAAAAGTCAATAAAAAAAGCCGAATGTAACTCTACATTCGACTTTTTGTAAATTATTTCAAATCTTTTGTTTCAATGAAGTCCATATCGTCAAATTCTTGATTTTCACCGCACATTGCCCAAATGAATGAGTAATTCTTTGTACCGACACCTGTATGTATCGACCAACTCGGCGAAATAACTGCCTCTTCATTGTGCATAATGATGTGACGTGTTTCATCAGGCTCACCCATCATATGAAATACTGCGTCATTTTCATCCATATCAAGATACAAATAAACCTCCATACGTCTGTCATGTGTATGACACGGCATTGTGTTCCAGTTTGAACCGACATCAAGCATTGTAAGTCCCATTGCCAGCTGACAGCTCTGCATAACTTCAGGGTGAATATATTGGTTTATCACTCGCTTATTGCAATCCTCTTTACTTCCGCAAGGAACTTTCTTAGCCCTTGTAATATCAATTTTCACAACAGGATACGATGTATGTGCCGGACACGACGAAACATAAAACTTAGGCGGATTTTCAATATCAACGCACTTAAACGAAATATCTTTATTACCCATACCGATATAAATACCGTCACGCGGATTCATTTCATACTCCGTTCCGTCAACGGTAATTATACCTTTTCCGCCGATATTAATACAACCCATTTCACGTCTTTGAAGGAAATAATCCGCCGCAAGCTCCTTGCCTGCCTCAAGTTTCAATTCGCTGTAAACAGGCATAATTCCCGCGGTGATAATTCTGTCTATATGGCTGTATACCATTCTGATATTGTCTTTTGTGAAAAGTTTTGCAATATGAAATTCTTCTCTTAAACGTTCGGTTGTGTAATTTTTTACATCTTTCGGATTTGAGGCACTTCTTATTTCAATTTTGCTCAAATCTTCCTTTATGTATCTGCCGTACACCTCAATTTGCGACAATGCCGCCCAAGAAAGCGGGAATACCGCTTGTATGAAATTTGTAAGGTGAATTGTTCTTGTAATTTTTTTCTCTTTTAATACAACTTCCTGACCATCTGCAACACCCTCGAAGTTTGCGGTAACGATTTCACCGTCCGAAAATTCTATATCAATATTCTTCCAATATGTATCGTGCGGAAAATCAGCTCTTAAATAAAATACTAATTTTTCAACTTCAACTTCTGTACCGAAATCAACATAATACTCCAAATCATCTCTTGCACCGCCTGCCCAAGAATGATACGGAAAATTTCCGTGGCCCTTATTTTCAAGTACGCCGTCAATCGCATTTCTTTCAAAAAAGCAAGGCTCACCGCGTGTTACATAATTCGCATATGCGTGCGGATAACATCTTTTTTGACCTTGCAAGTCATATGGATTAAGTGAAATATTCCTCTCGCCGTACGCTTCTTCGTCAGTAGCCTCCGATACACGTATTCTGTGCTCCGTTCCAGCAAAAGCACCTTCTTCATATATACGTTCCAACACTTCTGTCGGAATTCGATATTCAAAACTACCCGACGGAGCATATACAACCGTTTCTTTTAATGCACTGTCAAGCTGTATTTTGAAGAAATAACAGTTATTTGCCGAAATATAAATTTTATCTCCTGCAGAATATTTGCTCTCATATGTACAGTCAATTTTCAAGCCTTGTTTTACAAACAATTCATTATTATTTTTGTCTAAAATTCTTAATTTCATATTCATCTTCCTTTATATGTTTTTTCACATACATTAGTTTTTCATAAATATCCCTTGTGTATAATTTATCACATTTATTTCTTGTTGTCAATCGGTTTTATTTTTGATTTATACCGTATTGACATCACCGAATTTCTGTTATATTATGTACTCGTTATAACAGATAAGGAGCGGTCACATATGGCAAACGGATATAATCCCTTAAACGATTGGTTTTACCTCAATCGTCAAACACGAAAAAAGGGTGACAGGCAATCTAATTTGCACTATCACCATTCATATGAAATATTTATCATTTTGAGAGGTTCTACAACATTGCTTGCCGATGACAAACTTATTTCAGTATCAAGAAACGAAATTGTTCTGTTAAAGCCGGATGATCTCCACAAAAACAACGGCGGTACGGAACACGAAAGATATGCTCTTCATTTTACCGAACATTATCTTTCACAATATATGTTGCCTGATGCATACCAAAACTTGCTCAATATGTTTAACAATCAGAAAATACATTTGGATTCCGCACAATTCAGTTCTGTAATAGAAATAATACAACGTATGGAACAAAATCCGAATTACTCATATATTCACATTTGCGAACTGCTCACCATTCTTTCAAGCTATAAAAATACGGAAAAGAAAAAAGTTTCAGAAAAACACAGAACTATAGATTTAATTCTCGAATACATAAACAAGAATTATCAGACAGTTCAAAACCTTGACGATATTTCAGACGCCGTTCATATTTCAAAACCGCATTTGTGTAAGCTGTTTAAACAAGAAATGAACATAACAGTTTCGGATTATCTGAATACAGTGCGTATAAACAATGCCTGCGAACTTCTTAGAAACAGTAAACACAACATAACAGATATAGCTACCGCATGCGGTTATAATTCATCAACATATTTTTGTAAAACATTTCGACATATCGTACATATGAGTCCTAATGAATACAGAAAACATATAGATACAAACTAAAAAATGAGTTCACATGGAACTCATTTTTTTTACATTCCCGTACTTCCGAAACCGCCGTTTCTTTCGTCGGTAACATCATCATCAAAAGTAATTCCGTATTCTACAAATATTCCCTGACAAAATCCTGTACCTTTATTTACAGAAACGGTTTTATCTTCGTTTGTGTCGTTTGTGATTTTGCAGAATATATGTCCCTCATTATCGCTGTTATAATAATCACTGTCGATAATTCCGACGGTATTGTTCATCTGCACTCTGAACTTAAATCCCAAACCGCTTCTAGGATAAAGTTTCAGTACCCAGCCGTCATTGATTTTAACTCTGATACCTGTCGGTATTTTTATAGTTTCTCCGGGCTTTAATTCAAAAGCCATCGGTGCATAAAAATCATAACCTGCCGAACCTGCCGTTGCTCTTTTCGGAAGCTTTATATCTTCGTATATCTTTTCTATACCATCTGTCACATAAAATGTGTCTGCCCAGTCTTTTTTGAATTGTTCAAAGCTGACTTTTTCAAATTTAGCTACTCTCTGCATAAATTAACTCCTTTACTTAACCGCAAGAACAACCTTATCTATTTCAAGGCTTTTCTGTACGTCTATAACTTTTTGGTTTGTACTTCCCCGCCACAAAAGCTTATTATCTTTCAGACCGTCCACAAATTCGCCGTCCACCATTACGTCAACATATTTCATACACGGCAAATCTTTTACGTCCTGCCAATCATAACCGCTGTAAATCCAAATGGTTTTATTCGGGAATTTTTCTTTAATTTCTTCAATAAGTGCTCCAACGTCTTTTCGATTTTGTGTATGAAGAGGATCTCCGCCGCTGAATGTTATACCGGAAACATAATTTTTTTCAAGTTCATCAAAAATCTCTTTCTTTGCAGCCTCATCAAATTCCAAACCGCCGTTTATATCCCACGTTACGGGATTTTGACAATTTGGGCAATGATGTTCGCAACCGGCAACCCACAGTACAACACGAAGTCCGTCACCGTTAAGCATATCATCTTTTGTTATATTATGATAACGCATTACATACTTTTCCTTTCCGCGATTTCTGCCATTTTTGCATTGTTAAGTCTTGTATCGCCCTTAACTCTCGAATATGACAAGTAACCGTTCATTCTTTCGATTTTAGTAAGATTTTTACTTCCGCACTTCGGGCACACGTCCATTTCAAGTTCTTCATATCCGCAGTCGTCACAATACGCAAGCGACAAGTTTACACCCTCATAAAATCCCATATCCATTGCACGTCTTACAAGAGTTTTTATAGCCTCTCTGTTGTAGCTTATAGGGTATTTTACATACTGAATTTTACCGCCGTTTGAAAGCTCCCAGAAACGTTTTTCAAGGTCTTGTTTTTGAATCGGAGTAATATCCTCCGTAACGTGACAATGAAAACTGTTTGAGACATATTCTCTGTCGGATACGTTTTCGATTACACCGTACTTCTTTCTGAATTGTGTAACCTGAAGTCCGCAAAGTGACTCGGCAGGTGTACCGTATATGGCATAAAGTTTTCCGTCCTCAGCCTTGAATTGATTTACTTTTTCATTAATATGCTCAAGTGTTCTGATTGCAAATTCACCGTCTTCGACAAGTGAACGCTTATTATAAAGCTGTTGCAATTCATTAAGCGCCGTAATACCGAATGACGCTGTTGCAGTCTTTAAAATAGGCTTTATTTTATCATGTATTCCAAGATGACCGCCGTAGAAACCGCCCTCGCAATATGCAAGCGGATTTGTAGACGCACGCATTTCGCCAAGATAATCATATGTACGCAAGTGAAGTTGTCTGATTAGGTTTAAGTAATAATCAAGCACGTCAAAGAACGGTTTATTTTCCTGTTGAGCCTTTGCCAAAATCATAGGTAAATGAAGCGACACAGCACCGATATTAAATCTTCCGACAAATACAGGCACATCATTTTCATCAGCCGGTTTCATACCGCCCTTTTCGTACCAAGGTGACAAGAATGCACGACAGCCCATAGGTGAAACGATTTTACCGTATTTTTTATACATTGACGCAATATATCCCTCACCCGAAAGGCTTAGCCAATCAGGGTACATTGTCTTTGAAGAACAGTCAATTCCCGCCTCAAAAACATCTTCCAAAGGGCCGCCCTCACCGTGAAGTTTTTCATCATACAAGAACACTACTTTAGGGAACAAAACAGGCTTTTTGTGTCCTTTTTTGCCTTGTCCGTTCTTTCTGACTTCAAGCATAGTCTTTGACGCCATCTTTGCAAAACGTCCCGTACCAGTACCGATAGTAACTGTTATGAACGGATAATCGCCGCGGCTTGATGATACCGAATTGAATTTATATTCCCAACCTTGGAAACCCTGTTCAAAATCTCTTTGAATATCTTGCATTGCTATTTCTTTTGATTTTTCTTCGTCAAGTCCGATATTCTTATATTTTTCTATATAATATTTATATGACTTTTCCGCATACGGCTCTAAAATAAGGTCTGCCGACGGAACTGTAAAGCCTCCGTACTGCTGGCTTGCCGCAGACAAAACAATATCGCCTATAACATCAAATGCAACGTCAAGAGTTTTCGGTTCGTTATACCAAAGATTCCCCATTTCAAAGCCGCCCTGCAAAACGCTTTGCACATCAAAAAGACAGCAGTTCATTGTATCACGTCTTGCCGACATATCGTGTATGTAAATATATCCGTCACGACACGCCTGAAGTTCTTCTGTTGTAAGGAAAAACTTCTTGTAAAGCTCTTTGTTAAGCTGATTAAATATAAGACTTCTCTTTGTCGAAACAAGCGCACTGTCAGTATTTGAATTTTCCTTGTCACCGATGTACATAATCGACTGACTTTTTTTATAAACCTCATCAAGCATTTGTACGAAGTCCTGTTTGTAATTTCTGTAATCACGATAACTTTTCGCAACTTTCGGATTAACTCTTTCAAGCGCACCCTCTACAATGTTGTGCATTTCGGAAATTTCGATTTCTTCCTTGCCCATTTTTCTCGCCTCGTCCTGAACGAAACGACATATAAAGTCAATCTCCTCATCCGTAAATTTTACCAATGCACGAAAGGCTGATTTATTTACCGCAATAACGACCTTTTGCACGTTAAAAGGCTCTTTTGTATTGTCCTTTTTTACTACTTTCATAACTAAATTACTCCCTCAAATATCGTATCCCACTCATTCCAAACCACAATATATTGTGTTTGACTAACTGTTTTCTAATTATAGCACCCTATATCTATTTTTTCAATTACACATCCATTACTGCTTTATTACAGTAATATTACAACCATTTACCTTCCAATAAGTAAGCCAATTTCTGTACTTCAACGCAAATATTACATGGTTAACTTATTTAATTTTGAAAATACTATAACTATTAACTTCGGGAGGTATTATATGAAAATACTGTTTAATTCAATACATCTTTTCCTTTTTTCCCTGTATGTTGATTTTTATAAATACCATTTTGATTGCGCCGTCAAAAAACGACTGAAAAACGGAAAAGATATTTCCACAAAGAAACTTACGCAAATGTCCGATAAATGCTATTATCTGTTTAACAGTTTTATCGAAAAAGAAAAAAGACTTCGTTTGAAAATGACCAAAGCATAAAAAATGCTTTGGTTTTTTATTTTAAAATCTATATACTCCCCTGTTTTTAGAAAAATATTCATATTTAACACAAAATATTGTGTTCCGCCCTTGATTTTGAGTTTCAAAAGTGATATTATATATACATGTATATATAACTAATACACATTAAAGAGAGTTTTCTCTCTTTAATAAGAGAAAAAAGAGGAGGAATTAATTCCGATGGCTAGAAAAATGAAAACCATGGATGGTAACAATGCAGCAGCTTACGCATCATATGCGTTTACAGATGTTGCCGCTATCTATCCTATCACACCATCATCTACAATGGCAGAAGTAACCGACAAATGGTCAGCTGCCGGACAGAAAAACATTTTCGGACGTACTGTAAGAGTGGTTGAAATGCAGTCTGAGGCCGGTGCCGCAGGTGCAGTTCACGGTTCACTTACAGCAGGTGCTCTTACAACAACTTATACAGCATCACAAGGTCTTTTACTTATGATTCCTAATATGTACAAGATTGCAGGTGAACAACTTCCTTGCGTATTTAACGTATCGGCAAGAGCTTTGGCATCACATGCACTTTCAATATTCGGCGATCATCAGGACGTTATGGCTTGTCGTCAGACAGGTTTTGCTATGCTTGCGTCAACTAATCCGCAAGAAGCAATGGACCTTGGTGCAGTTGCTCACCTATCAACAATAAAGGGTAAAATTCCGTTCATTCATTTCTTTGACGGTTTCAGAACTTCTCACGAATATCAAAAGGTGGCTTGTTGGGATTATGCAGATCTTGCAGATATGCTTGATTGGGATGCACTAAACGACTTCAGACGTAAGTCACTAAATCCTGAACATCCTGCTCAGAGAGGTACAGCTCAAAACCCTGACGTATTCTTCCAGGCTAAAGAGGCTTCTAACAAGGCTTACGATGCAATTCCTGAAGTTGTTGAAGAATACATGAATAAAGTAAACGAAAAAATCGGCAGTGATTATAAGCTATTCAACTACTACGGTGCAGAAGATGCTGACGAAGTTATTATCGCCATGGGCAGTGTCTGTGATACAATCTCGGAAACTGTTGATTACCTAAACGCTAACGGCCGCAAGGTTGGTCTTGTTAAGGTTAGACTTTACAGACCTTTCAGTGTTAAGCACTTGGTTGCAGCTATTCCTTCAACAGTTAAGAAGATTTCTGTTCTTGACAGAACAAAAGAACCGGGTTCAATCGGTGAACCTCTATATCTTGATGTTGTTGCGGCACTTCGTGACACAGAATTTGCTAACGTTCCTGTATACACAGGTCGTTACGGTCTTGGTTCAAAGGATACAACTCCTGCTCAAATCATTGCCGTATTCAAAAACACAGAAAAGAAGAGATTTACAATCGGTATCAACGATGATGTTACTAACCTATCACTTGCTCTTGATGAAAACCCTGACACAACTCCGGCAGGTATCACAAGCTGTAAGTTCTGGGGTCTTGGTGCAGACGGTACAGTCGGCGCTAACAAAAACTCTGTTAAGATTATCGGTGACCACACAGATATGAACGTACAAGCTTACTTTGACTATGACTCTAAGAAGTCAGGCGGTCTTACAGTATCTCACTTACGTTTCGGTAATGCTAAGATTACTTCAACATATCTAATCAACAAGGCTGACTTTGTTGCTTGTCACAAGGCATCATATATCAGACAATACAATATGGTTGAGGACGTTAAGCCGGGCGGTGTATTCCTACTTAACTGTTCATGGAATGCAGAAGAACTTGAAGAACATCTTCCTGGTCAGGTTAAGAAGTATATCGCTGACAACAATATTCAATTCTATACAATCGACGGTGTTAAGATTGGTAAAGAAATCGGTCTTGGCAACAGAATTAATACTGTTCTTCAATCAGCATTCTTTAAACTTTCAAAGATTCTTCCTGAAGAAGACGCTATTAAGTATATGAAGGACGCCGCAACTGCATCATATTCAAAGAAGGGTGACGCAATCGTTAAGATGAATCACGACGCTATTGACGCAGGTGCTCAGCAAATCGTTAAGGTTGAAGTTCCTGAAAGCTGGAAGAACGCTCAAAGCGAAGATCTTTCAGTTAAGCATGACGGTGAAGGCAAGCTAATCGACTATGTAAACGATGTACTTGTTCCTATCAACCAATTCAGAGGTATGCAATTACCTGTTTCTACATTCGAGGCTTATCAGACAGGTGAAGTTCCTCTTGGTTCATCAGCATTTGAAAAGAGAGGTATTGCTATCGACGTTCCTGTTTGGAATAACGAAACTTGTATCGAATGCGGTAACTGTTCATATGTATGTCCTCACGCTTGTATCCGTCCTGTAATTCTTACAAAAGAAGAACTTGACAATGCTCCTGAGGGTATCAGATACCAAAATGCAATGCAGCTTGACGGCTATTACTATGCTATGGCTATTTCAGTTTATGACTGTACAGGTTGCGGAAGCTGTGCTAATGTTTGCCCTGTAAACAACGCCGGCAAAAAAGCTCCTGCCCTTGTTATGACATCATTCGATGATGAAACAGCTAAGGAACAGGAAAAGTATGATTACCTTGTTCAGCTTGCAGAAAAGCAGGAAGTTCTTGACAAGTTCAAAATTTCAACAGTTAAAGGCAGCCAATTCAGAAAGCCTTACCTTGAATTCTCAGGTGCTTGTGCAGGTTGTGGTGAAACACCATACGCAAAACTTGTTACACAGTTATTCGGTGACAGAATGTACATTGCAAATGCTACAGGTTGTTCATCAATTTGGGGTGGTTCTTCACCATCTACACCATACACAATAGACGCAAACGGTCACGGTCCTGCTTGGGCTAACTCATTATTTGAGGATAATGCCGAATACGGTCTTGGTATGTTCATCGCTCAAGATACATTGAGAAATACAAACATCGCTAAGCTTGAAAAGATAGCTGAAGAAAATGCAGATGTTAAGCCTGTTGTTGACAAGTTCATTGAAACAAAGAATGACGCTGCCGCAAACAAGGTTGCTACTGACGAACTTCTAAAGGCTATTGCTAATATTAATTCTAAAGAGGCTAAGGACGTACTTGCCGATAAAGAATATCTATCAAAGAAATCTTGCTGGATATTCGGTGGTGACGGTTGGGCTTATGACATCGGTTTCGGCGGTGTTGACCACGTACTTGCATCAGGTGAAGATGTAAACATTCTTGTATTCGATACAGAAGTTTACTCAAATACAGGCGGTCAGTCATCAAAGGCTACACCGACAGGTGCTATTGCTCAATTTGCTGCCGCAGGTAAGGAAGTTAAGAAGAAAGACCTTGCAGCTATCGCTATGAGTTACGGTTATGTATACGTTGCACAAGTTGCTCAAGGTGCTAACCAAGCTCAACTTCTTAAGGCTCTGCTTGAGGCTGAAAGCTACCACGGTCCTTCTCTAATCATCGCTTATGCTCCATGTATCAATCATGGTATCAAGGGCGGTATGAGTATTGCTCAAACAGAAGAAAAGAAAGCCGTTGACGCAGGTTACTGGCACTTGTTCAGATTTGACCCAAGACTTGCTTTGGACGGCAAAAATCCGTTCCAGCTTGACTCAAAAGCTCCTACAATGGATTATGAAGACTTCATCATGGGTGAAGTTCGTTATAATTCACTTGCTCGTTCAAACCCTGAAAGAGCTAAGGAACTATTTGCAAAGGCTAAGAAGAATGCAGAAGAAAAGTATGCACATCTTGTTAAGCTTGCTCAAGGCGAATAATTTTAAATATTATAAATGGTTGGTTCATTTTGAACCAACCATTTTTTATTGCTATAACATTACTGAACCGGAACACAAAAAAATAACGCTGATAAACAGCGTTATTTTTTATATCTTATCAATTTTCATTTGTCCGTATGATACATCTGTAAATCCCATTTTCTTATACAGCGATATTGCTTTTACATTATCTTTAACGACTTCAAGTCTGAAACGCTTTGCACCACTGTATTTGTCGAATAAATAATTAAAATACTGTGTCGCCACACCTTTTCCACGAGCATTTTCATTTACATACAAATCAATAATCTGTACGCATATACCGCCTACTTCAGTTTCATAATAAGTCGTCACGTAAGAAAATCCGACAACCTCATTATCTTCAAAAAATACAAAACCAATTAAGCCTTTATCTCCGCTTATTGCCGCATCAATATTTGTTTCGATAATATTCATAGGCACTTCGTGATCAAGTGCATCACTGCAATAAAATGCTTTTGATAATTCAAGCACTTTATCTCTGTGATTTTCATTCATTATTTCAATTTTCATTTTAACCGCCTATCTGACATTCAAGTCCCGATTTTTTAGCAACTTCAAGAAGTTCTTGCATATACTCGTTAGGAATTAAATCAATTCCGTCAAGTTTGTATTCTCTACCCAATCCGTCATATTTGCCTTGTCCGAGTCTGTGGTATGGAAGTAAATGAAGTTTCTTAACACCTTTCAAACTTGCAGCAAACATTGCAATGTCATAAATTTCTTCCGGTGTTGCGTTAAATGTCGGTATAACAGGCACTCTTATTGTCAAATCAACCATTCCCGACTCTGCAATTCTTTTTGCGTTTTCGTGAATAAGTTCATTGGGCTGAGTGGTAAATTCCTTGTGCTTTGCACTGTCCATATGCTTAATATCCATAAGCACATAATCAAGATACGGCAAATACTTTTCTATAAACTCCCAACGTGCAAAGCCCGTTGTTTCGATAGCAGTATTTATACCGTAATCCTTACAAGCGTGCAAAAGATGCGGTCCGAAATTCGGTTGCAACAGAGCCTCACCGCCCGACAAAGTCACACCGCCGCCGCTGCGGTTATAATAAAATGTATCCTGTAAAATAGCCGGCATAACATCTTCAACAGTCACATCATATCCCATAACTTTTTCTTTGCCCTCAAACATCATGGTCTGTATATCAAATTCCTGTGATTCAGGATTACAACACCATCTGCAACGCAAAGCACAACCCTTTAGGAATACGATTGTTCGTATTCCGGGTCCGTCGTGGATAGAATATTTCTGTATGTCAAATATTCTGCCTTTCGCTTTCATATAATTTTCCATATTAATTATTCCTTATGCGTTAAATGCTTGTTCTGTTCTGCTGATAATATCGTCCTGAAGTGCCTTTGAAAGTGATGTAAATAAAGCACTGTAACCTGCGACACGAACTACAAGTGATTTATAATTTTCCGGATGTTTTTGTGCGTCAAGAAGTGTTTCCTTACTTACGACATTAAACTGCATATGCATTCCCTTTTGGTCAAAGAATGCTCTTATATATGACGCAAAGTTCTGAAGTCCTGCATTTCCGCTCAATGCCGACGGGTGGAACTTCTGATTGTAAAGTGTACCGTTTGATGCTCTGCCATGTTCAAGTTTTGCAACTGAGTTTGCCGCAGCCGTAGGACCTTTTGTATCAGCGCCCTGTCTTGGACCTACACCGTCCGCAATCGGTGTATTGGCAAGTCTGCCGTCAGGTGTCGCACCTGTCTGCTCACCAAGAGGAACGTTAGCCGATACAGGATACAATCCTGCCTGGAACATACCTCCGCGAGGATTTTTATGTTTTTCAAGTTCTTTTGCGTATATATTAGCCACATCACGGGCTAACATGTCAATTTCTTCAATGTCGTTTCCGTACTTCGGAAGTTCATTTATCATATCAAGTATTTCTTCATAACGCTTTCTCTTTGTCGGATCCTGTTCACCTGTAAGGAACATTCTGCAAATATCGGCAACTTGGCTTTCATTAACGCTCTTGCCTGCTTTTGCAAGATTTATAACAACCTCTTGAGTCGCATTTTTAGCCGCCTTAGGACTTAAACCTTGTCCGTAATTATGGATAAGTGCGTCTTTAAGTTCCGCCATTGTGACTTTCTTTTCATCAAATACAAGAGTCTTAACTGCCCAAAGTCCGTCTGCCATATTCGCAATACCGAAGCCTTGCGGACCTGTGAAGTTATAATGAGCACCGCCCTCTTGTACAGTCTTACCCTCTTTAACACAATCTTCAACCATACATGACAGGAACGGTAGAGGAACTCTTTCCGAATGTGCGGTATCTATCGCATTAATAGCATTAACCATAAGACCAATCATATAAGTTTCCTGTGCTTTATATGCGTTGTAGAATTCTTCAAATGTCGTCATATCTTCAACATCGCCTGTCTTGATACTGATTTGAGCACCCTTATCAACACCGTTTGAGAACACAAGTTCAAGTGGACGACACATATTAAAGAATGCCGCGTCATGCCAACCGTCTGTCTTAAACGGTTTCTGCGGTTCAACACAACCGATAATGCCGTATTCCCTTGCATCTGCAAGAGTAACACCTCTGCTCATAAGTGCAGGAATGATGACTTCATCGTTGTAGTACGCAGGCAAGCCTACACCCGTTCTTGTAAGCTCTGCACATTTAATCAAAAATTCATTTGGCGTGCCGTTCCATATTCTTACCGAGAATGACGGAGCAGGTAATTGAGTGTGCATTGACGCTTGAATACATAGGAATGACAAGTCATTTGTTGCGTCAAGACCATCTGCGTTTTGTCCGCCCGCCGTCAAATTTTGGAATAAGCTGTATCCGGCAAAGCCGTATGACGATGCCTCATCCCTTGCTTTATTAAGGTCGTTAAACTTAACCCAAATACAGTCAAGTATTTCCTGTGCAAATTCGCGTGTAAGCGAACCATTGTCAATGCTGTTCTTATAATACGGATACAAATATTGGTCAAAACGTCCGGCAGAAATTGAGTGACCGCTTGATTCGATTTGAAGTAACATCTGTATAAACCAAAATGTCTGACAAGCCTCATAGAAGTTTCTTGCAGGATTTTCAGGCACGTTTGCACAGTTGTTTGCAATTACAAGCAATTCTTGTTTTCTTGTCGGATTTGTACACTTTTGAGCCATTTCATAAGCAAGATTTGCGTAACGTCTTGCGTAATTTATAACCGCATTACACGAAATTATAATCGATTCAAGAAATTCGTGTCTTTTGGCATAATCAGCATCATACACGTTGCACTTATTCAATGCTTCCTGAACTTCCGCAATAATCCCCTTGTAACCTATTCTCATAACTTTACCGTAGTCAACTGTAACGTGTCCGATACCGTTATAGAAATAGTTACCCGGTGTAAAAATGTTGTGTTCAATCGCCGCAGCAGCCTCAGGCGCCATATATGAAAGTGCTAAATCGCTGTTTGTCTTGTTCTTCCAATAAGGAAAAATCTTTCTAAGTACAGCCTTGTTTTCCTCTGAAATATGGAATGGATCTGCCTCACGAAATTCGATAGTATCAAGCTCGCTTTCAAGCCATTCATACGAAAACTCAGGGAACACCTGACAGCTCCTCGGTGCTTTTGTCGAACTTCCGACAATAAGTTCGTTATCTCTGATTGTAATAGGAATATTGTTAAGTATATGTTCAAAAGCCAAAGCTCTTCTCTTTACAGTCGGAAGTTGTTCCGTCTGCTGATAACTTTCCGTAATAAGTACCGCTCTGTCTACCTCGATTTCAGGCATTTTGCGATACAATTCTTCCTTTAGCTTTTTAATTCTGTCAGTCATAGGAATGTTTGTTGTATTAAATGTTCTCATACTCTTCCCTCACTTAATTATAGTAATATCAATTTACTATAATTATATCACATATTTATTACATTTTCAATACTTTTTAATAGCTAAAGACCGTTAAATTAATAACTTTCTCTCATAAAAACAGACAAAACCGCTATGGTTTTGTCTGCTTTAAAAATATTCAAAAATTACATCGCAAGATGTGATTTTTGGAGCTGTCGGCATTTTGTCGACAGGCTCCGTTTAAAATTACATTTCAACATTAAAATATCTTTTTGCATTGTTAAAGCAAATATCCTCAACTATCTTTCCAAGTGTATCAAAATCATCCGGAAATTCGCCGTTTTCAACCCACTCACCAAGCATATTGCAAAGAATACGCCTGAAATATTCGTGACGTGTGTATGAAAGAAAACTTCTCGAATCAGTAAGCATACCTACAAACTTATTCAATGCACCCAAATTCGCAAGTGCTTTCATTTGTTCAACCATTCCGTCACGTTGGTCATTAAACCACCATGCCGAGCCAAACTGCATTTTTCCTGCCGTTTCGGCTGATTGGAAGTTACCGAGCATTGTCGCAAGAACATAATTATCCTTTGGATTTAATGTATAAAGAATCGTTTTCGGCAGTCCGTCGTTACATTCCATTGCGTCAAGCAAAGCCGAAAGGTCTGCCGCAATTTCATAATCTGCGATTGAGTCAAAACCGACATCTGCACCGAGTTTTTTGAACACAGCAGAATTATTGTTTCTCAAAGCACCGATATGTAACTGCATTGCCCAATCAAGTTCACTGTACTTTTTCGCAAGTCTTATAAGTGTTTCGCACTTAAATGCATTTATTTCATCGGCACTTAAATTATCACCGTTCATTTTCTTTGCAAAAACATCGTCTGCACTATAATCTCTGTTAAACGGTACACCGTCAAGAGCATGGTCGCTTATACGACAACCTGCATTATGAAAATAATCAATTCTTTCATTGACTGCAGTTATAAGTTCGTCATAATTTTTTATGTTCATACCGCATACGTTTCCAAGTGCTTTGATATAATCCGTAAAATCGGTCTTTTCGATATTAATTAATCTGTCAGGTCTAAACGCAGGTAAAATTTTTGCTTTTATATGTCCCTTTTCGGCAATTAATTTGTGATATTCCAGCGAATCAATAGGGTCATCGGTTGTGCAAAGTACCGCAACATTTGATTGATTTATAAGTGTTGACGGGCTCATTTTTGTTTCTTTTATAACCTTGTTGCACTTTTCCCATATTGTATCGCAATTTTCCGCCGTGACAACTTCATCAACATTAAAATATCTCTTTAATTCAAGGTGTGTCCAATGATAAAGCGGATTGCCTATCGCATACTGCAGGCAGCCACAGAACGCTTTAAATTTATCATAGTCGCTCTTGTCACCGGTTATGTAACTCTCATCAATACCGTTTGAACGCATATATCTCCACTTATAATGGTCACCGCCCAAGAAAATCTGAGTAATATTTTCAAACGGCTTGTCCTCATACATCATTTGAGGGCTTAAATGACAGTGATAATCAAAAATCGGCATATCCTTTGCATAGTCATTAAACAGCTTTGCCGCCGTTTCATTATTCAACATAAAATTATCGTTCATAAACTTTTTCATTACCATTACCTCACAGTATTATTTTATATTCTTATTATATACTCAAAACAGAATTTGAGCCACATATATTTTGCTTTAATTCAGCTTAAATCTTACAAATCTTGCTTAACATTTATTATATCACATTTTCATACAAACGCAACTCATTTTTGAATTGACCGCACACAAAAATTATGCTAAAATTATTTTGAGGTGAGTTTGATTGGAAAAGACGATACGACGCGTTATGTATGACAAATCTTATACATATACTTACAGAACAGGTATGTCCGAAGGGCCAATTCTCGGCAATCATATGCACATATATTATGAATTTTTGCAACTGATTGAAGGCAATGCGCTTTACAACGTTGAAGGAACGGAATACAAAATTTCTTCGGGCGATTTATTAATCACCAATCCAAACGAATTTCACTTTATTACTTTCCCGAAAAACAGCGTTTATCATCGTCAGTTTTTGCAGATACACAGTAGCTTTGTTTCATCAATGAATCCTCATATTTTAGACACTTTAAATGCCCGAAAATTCGGAACAAACAACAGAATACCGTTCGAAATATTCAATAAATACAATCTCGGAGATATTTTCAAAGGCGTTGAACATTACTCGGCAAATCCGACAGATGATACTGATTTTATGGTTTCCACATATGCCGCACAACTTGTCGTGAAGCTTAGTGAAATTCTTAAAAAAGAATTTCTTGTAAACGACACTTTCTCTAAAAACAAACATATCAAAGAAATCCAAAACTACGTTGAACAAAATTTCACACACAATTTGAATATTGATGATATTGCGGAACATATGTTTTTAAATAAGTCATATATCAGCCGTCTTTTTAAAAGCGAAACAGGTCTTACAATATCCGTTTATATAAATATGCGTCGCGTTATGATGGCAAAAAATCTGTTGCTTGCAGGCGAAAATGCAATGAATATTTTTTATAAATGCGGTTTCAGTGACTATACCACTTTTTATCGTGTGTTTAAAAAATACACCGATATATCCCCCGAACAATTTAAGAAAAAGCACTCAAATATATAAAATCAGGTCGGTATTGTACCGACCTGATTTTATGTTATAACCATTTTATTCACAAACCATTGTAAGATTATCAAGACCTACCGTTCCGTTAGACTTTGCGGCTCTAAGGTAGAATGAGCCTATTTCCGTTATATCATTTGAACTGTAGAAATCCAAATCATTAAGTTCGGCTGTTATGTCACTATCATTTTTCAAAGTCACATTAATCTTCTTTGTAGCGAAATTAATTTCAGCATTTAGGTGTATCCATGAACCGACAAAATCGCTTGACACTGTTTGACCGTTTACAAGCAATGTACTTCCGGAATTGTATTCAACCGCAATTATATGTCCGTCATATTTTTTACTTTTGTTTACAAAACCGTAATTCACGTTGTTACTGTCAAATTTCGGAGATGTATCGCCGATTGAGAATTGACTGTTACCCGCTGTTCCCTTTGGTGCAAATTTAATATCGGCATTTACCGTAACCGTTTTATTTGTACAATCTATAGTATCAAGTTTCTGCCATACTCCTACCGTTGAACCCGTTGACGCATAGCTTAAATAACCGTTTTCATTATTCTTTGCAACAGTCAATTTAGGACTTCCGCCACCGTATGTCAATACACTGTCATCAATAGTATAATTTTCAAAATCAGCATAGCAATCATATTCGCCGTCTATATCATATACAAGAGTAAATATGTTATTCTCCTCAAGTTTATCTGCAGTATATACCGACTTTTCTGCGTTATACTTATATGTGTACACCTTACCGTCACGTTTAACAACTTGTTCTTTACGGTAATCAGCCGAAACGGTGTACTTATCTCCGACATAAAAATCGCCCGTTTCCGTTACGCTTTCCATAATATCATTACCTTGATTGTCTTTAAATTTAATCGCAATATTCGCCTTTGTTAAATCAGTTGCAGAAACCATTGGTACAGTGATATTTTTCGATTCGGTTGCCTGTGAAAGTTCAAGTTTTTGTCCTGCGTCACGGTAACCGTCTGCTGTTGCACTGATTAAATAATCACCCTCGCAAAGCAAATATTCACCGTTTGAATTAGGTGTAAGCACTGCACCGCTTATACCGTCTTTAACGACAATATTCGCGTCAACACTTTCCTCACTCTTCGAATCAACCGCACCGAATGTCATTTTATACTGCGGTCCGCTGACTTTGCTGATATTTACATTATCAACAATACACGATCTGTCGGCATATCCATGACTTGAACTGAAGTTTATGCCGCCAAGACTTCCTGTACTGTCGCCGATTTTTCCTGTAAATTCAGCAGTCTGTCCGCCGTCATATGATACGGTTACATATGCCTTATTTGAACCGAAATCAATTACATTTTTAAAGTGAGTCGGTTTATTTGATGATGAGCTGTTATTTCCTCTTGATATTGCCGCCGACAATTTTGAATAATCATCAAGAACATCATTACCGCCTATTTTAACATTCGTATTACCCGATAAATCATATGCACAAATTTGTGTTGATACGATTACTTTGCCGTTTGCATCTGTAAGGCTGTATGACATTGTTTTACCGCTATGCTTACCAAATGTAATATCAAATTCAACCGTCAATGTTTCGCCTTGTGAAGTTACTACAGGGTTTGCATACTGCATTGACGCACTTCCCATTGAAGTACCTTTTGTTGAATTGTTCATCAAAATCTGACCGTTATTGTTTACCGTATCACCTGTCAATGTAAACGCATTTGCACCGTTAGTATCGTTTAAGTCGGTATCAAATGTCCACCTGCTTACCTGTGTTTCTTCGCCTTGAGTATCAGGAGTTATATTTTTTACAGTATTCTTTGTTTCATCATAAGCACTGTCCTTATCCACTCCGACACGAATATAGTATTTTCCTTCTTCTTCATTCCACGGAATGTATTTGTAGCTGTCACTGTCAAGTATTTCGCCGTATACATACTTAATATTATCCGCCGTAATATCCTCCGATATTTCGCAATCAGCTGCCAATACAACAGACTTTTTACCGTATAAAGAACTGAAATCTGTTTTTAGAGTTATATAGTTGTCCTCTGCCTCTGACTTAATCTTACCGAACATTTTAAACGGTGCAATCGGCTGCATATCTGTTAAATTATCTACTACATATATCGCATATGCCGTTGTATTATCTGCTAAAGCCAAATTGACATTTACCGTTGTTTTGCCGTTTATTTCAGCTTTATTCATAGCTGTTGATACCGCATTGCCGTCCTTATCATAGCCGACAGTAAATACAACCGCATTTTGTGTATTTTCGGTTAAACCGATTAAATCAACAGTCTTTACAGTATTATTTTCCACTGACACATTACCTACAACCGCCTTTGGCTCATATGTCTTGTCAATACCGCTGACTTCCGTATCTTCCGTTACGGTTGATGTTTCTTTTGTTGTGTTATATGTTGTGTTGTAGCTTTCAGGTGCGCCGAAATACGAATTTATATTATTCTTAGAAAGCACCATTTTGTCTATGACTACGCCTGTTGACACATTGTACACTCTTACAGTATGATACCCAACCTCAGAAACATTAATCTTTGTTGTAAGCTTTTCACTGTTGCACAATACGCCTTTTGACCATGCGTCCGTCTTGCTTCTGCTTCCGCTGTATTTATTATTCCCGCTTAACACGATAGGAGTACCGTCATCTGTCGCTACCGCCAAACGCATAGTTCCGCGTTCATTGAGAGTAGGCATACGATAAACGTCCAATGTGTATGAACCTGCATTTGTGAAGTAAACCTTGTACTCCATATATGCCGCTGAATTGGTCAAATCACTTTCCTTTGCATTTGAGGCTGTCTCAGGATAAGCTTTCATTGTGTTTCCGCTTCTGCCGAAGTCTTTCTCTTCTTTCCATTCATAGCCGTTTACATCAAATTTATCTGTGTAGTGTTCAGCTTCTATCGAAACAACTCCGCCTGCCTCAACATATGTTTTTTCTGAAATTTGTTCTGTCGGATTTTCGATTGTTACGGCAATCTGCTTTGTATCAACAACATTATCACCTATTTTTTGCTCAACGCTAACCGTTGCATTGCTTACTCCGTCTGCCGCCTTTGATTTATCAACGCTTATATGCACTCTGTCACTGCCGTATGACTTTCCGCTTGTCTTGTCAAATACAAGTGCATTTGAGTCTGACGTAATTTCATAGTCAAGTCCGCCGTAACCTTTGTTAATTACGTCAATAAATTTATCATATGTATCATAAGTTGAAACTGTCATAGTCGGATTATCCGAATAATCAGTCTGTGAATCGGTCATTACCGCAAGTTCGGTATAATCAAGCGATGATACTTTCGGTGCGTTAAGTTCTGTTGTTATATGCGCGTCACAACCTTGCAATTTTGACGGATTGTTATTCATAATGTTATTCCACTTGCCGTCCAGCATAGAGTTGTAATAAGCCATATCCGTATTGATTTGCTTAACCGCATTATCAGCTTCTTCAGCATACTTATTAGCCGCCGCACCTCTGTTTTGGCTTACATACAGATTTGCTCTGTCAGTCTGTACATAGTCGATAGCCATATTTGTTGCGGTACGTATAGGGTACAATGCAAGTTCAAAGAATGACGCTTGCTTATCTGTCGGAAGTTTTTCGTATAGCTTTTCCGCTCTTGCACAAATATCTTTATATTCGTTTATATATCTTTCACCCTCATCACCGTATGCAGTCATCGAGAAATCACCTGTTCTTAAAAATTCAGGTCGCTTTGCGTTTGCAATTTCATAATACTTATCCATTATATCAGCATATTCTTTTGCGTCCGTTTCATTCATATTAAAATCACGTTTTGCGTTCTGCTCATATATTGAAGAGATTTCTGTATTTGATGTTGACCATACGTTTTTAGCCAAATCGGCAAAGTATTCAATTTCTTTTTCAGCCGGTTTCAAGTCACCTACGTTTAATATCCAAACCTTATTTGCACCCATATCATATGACTTTTTAAGTTCTTCACGAATAAGTCCCGGCTGTGTGCTTGAAAGCCACAGATAACTCGTAGGATAACCGTAATAAGAAATATGATAGTAGATACCTGTTTTACCTGCTCTTGCACGTTCCGCATCATCCGCATTTTGACGTACATATCCGTAGTTGTCATCTGTCCACATAATTGTTACATCATCGGGAATTTTTAACGCTCCTGTGTTGTATATCGCTTGTATGTCTTTATACGGAATGAATATTTGAGGTATATCCTCAATTTTACGACCGTCTGTGCAAAGTTCTTCTTCAAGGATTTTTCTTTGTGTCGCAATAATTTCGTTTAATGCGGTTGTTGTATCCATATTAGTCGAGAACGAACCGTCATGAACACCACGCATACCAAGTGTATAGATATTTTCGTAACTGCCGTTTGTCTTTACACTGTCACGCCAGTAATCAGCCAAAAACTCCTTATTATCAACCGCATTACCGTCACTGTCATGATCAGTCCACATATACGAAACCGCTCTGCCGCTGTCGTCCTTTGTATTGATGTACAGCTTTTTGTCAGGGTGATCCGCAAGCCATTGTTGCTGATACGGATAAAGTTCACCAAGGTTATTTCTCAAAAGCGGCTCAGCATGTGAGGATCCCATAACTATACCGTATTTATCGGCAAGCACCGCATTTTCGGCGTCCAAATGGAATGCGTTTGAATACGGGTGCATAGCAGGCCATAGAGTGTTAGCCTTTAAGCGAAGAATAAGCTCGTATATCTTTTCATACGTTTCCTTATTCATATTTCCGTCACCCATTGAGGTTGACCATTGGTTTAAGTTGTATTCATCATTTAGGAAAATCCCTCGATATTGAACACTCGGCTCATCTTCCGTATACCCCTCTTTAGGAAGATTGATATATAATTCGTCCGCTTTTTCAGGCTTTACGTCCGCCCACCATTTCCATGGTGACACACCGATTTTTTCACAGAAATCATATATGCCGTAAATCGTACCGCGTTTATCCGAACCAGCAATAATAAGATTACCGCCGTTTTCTTGAACGGTAAAACTTTCCCACTTATCCTTTATTTCTGAAACGTCAATCGCTCCCATTTCCGCAAGCAAATCTATCGCCTTACTGTTTCCGAGTGTACCGACTATAATATTTGCATCGCTCCAATCGGTATCTGCCGGCATAGTCGCTTTCGGTGTTTCGGTATATGTATAGCTGTTTGCAATCGGTGTAACAGTCAATTTGTCATTTTCTGTTTTCCACACAAATGCTTTTACCGTTTTACCGTCAAAACTCGGAAGTTCTTTAAAATGTGCCGTTCCGTTTGTACTGTTTATACTGTCCTCCGATATAAGCACCTTTTCTATCGTTCCGTCAGTGTTGTACACCGCAATAATGCCTCTGCCGTTTTCCGTAAGCAACTTGTAACCGTCAACAGACATACTTGCCGATGAAATATTAATACCAGAAATTTTTACTTCATCTGACATTGACTGAATATCTGCATTAATCGTAACAGTTTGCCCCGATACGTCCGATAAATCATCTTTCATATCTCCCACAGCACGAATTACACTCTCATAATCATTGCTGTCAACATAAATTTTAGCTTGCTTATCTTTTCCGATAAGCTTAACACCTGTGTCGATAGAAACGTAACCCGACACGGAATTATTTACCGTATTGTCTGCTAACGCCGTCATAGGTACGGCTGTCGGTATCATCATTGCCGTCACAATAAGTGCTGAAATAAACTTTTTCATATACTTTTCCTCCATAATATATTAGTTAATTTAATTATATATTAATAAAGATATATTTTCTATGACTATATTCGCAGATTAATGATTTTATTTAACTATATTATCATTTAGTGATTTTAAGTACAAAAAAACTCAGATTTCATAGAAATCTGAGTTTATGGTAGCGGTAAGTGGATTTGAACCACTGACACTGCGGGTATGAACCGCATGCTCTAGCCAACTGAGCTATACCGCCGTAACAACAAAATCTATTATACACGCATTACATCATTTTGTCAACACTTTTTTTAAAAATTTTTTAGAAAATTTTAAAAAAGTTTGATTTTTGATGAAATCTGTGTTATTATGATACACGTTAATGTTTAAAGCAATATATTTGAAAGGATTTATTATATATATGGAAAGAGAAAATTTAAAATCGAGATTGGGATTTATTCTCCTGTCTGCCGGCTGTGCGATTGGTATAGGCAATGTTTGGAGATTCCCTTATATTGTAGGAAATTACGGCGGCGGAATATTTGTGTTATTTTACCTGTTCTTCCTTGCCTTAATCGGCATTCCTGTTTTGACAATAGAGTTTTCCATAGGTCGTGCAAGTCAAAAGAGTACCGCTAAAGCATACCAGGAGCTTGAGCCGAGAGGTACAAAATGGCACTTACATTCTAATTTTGCGATTGCCGGCAATTATATACTTTTGATGTTCTATACCACAGTAGCCGGTTGGATGTTATATTATTTTTATAAATTTGCCGTCGGCGGATTTGTCGGTTTGGACACCGCTAACGTAAAAAATACATTTAACAACCTTTTAGCCTCCCCCGCTACCATGACATTTTGGATGTTGGTTGTTGTTGTTTTGGGATTTGGAGTTTGCTCATTGGGACTTCAAAAAGGTGTCGAAAAAATTACTAAAGTTATGATGACCGCACTGCTCGGACTTATTATAATTCTTGCAATACACGCAGTCAGACTTGACGGCGGTATAGACGGTGTAAAATTCTATCTTCTGCCGAACTTTGAAAAAATACAGGAAGTAGGATTTTTCAAGCTTATAACAACCGCTATGAACCAAGCATTTTTCACACTTAGTATCGGTATGGGATCAATGATGATTTTTGGCAGTTACATTGATAAATCACGAACTCTTTTAGGCGAATCAATAAATATTGCTCTGCTTGATACATTCGTTGCTATAATCGCAGGACTTATCATATTTCCGTCATGCTTTGCTTTCAACGTTGAACCCGACAGCGGCCCAAGCCTTATATTCATAACATTGCCTAACGTATTCACTTCAATGAAAGGCGGCAGAATTTGGGGCAGCTTGTTCTTCCTGTTTATGACTTTCGCGGCATTTTCTACGGTTATTGCATTGTTTGAAAATATACTGACTTGTTGCGTTGAAAAATTTAATATCACAAGAAAGAAAGCCGTACTTATTAATATAGTAATTATATCGGTGTTGTCATTGCCTTGCGTGTTCGGATTTAATATATTATCATCACTCCACCCATTAGGCGGTGAGTCAACTATTCTTGACTTTGAGGACTTCCTTGTTAGTAACCTTATATTGCCTGCCGGCTCGCTTATGTACTTGTTTTTCTGTATATCAAAACGCGGTTGGGGCTTTGACAATTATCTTAAAGAGGCTAATACCGGTGTCGGTCCGAAAATTCCAAGATGGATTAAACCGTATTATAAATACGTTATGCCGATTATTATGCTTATTCTTTTGATACAGGGAATTGTTAATACATTTATATAACATAAAATCGGATTAAAAAAAGTCATAGCAAAGTAAACTTTGCTATGACTTTTTTGGTGCGTCTGACAGGATTTGAACCCGCGACACCAAGAATCGGAATCTTGTGCTCTATCCAACTGAGCTACAGACGCATATATTAATATTAACATATGCGTCTTACTTTGTCAATCAATTTATGAGTTCAACCGTACTTCCCGCAGAGCCTTTTTTCACGACAATCTTTTTATCGATTCTGTCTTTCAATTCTGAAATATGCGATATAATACCTACCATTCTGTCACTTTCCGAAAGCGAATTAAGCACTTCTATCGCCTGTTCAAGTGATTCATTGTCAAGTACACCAAATCCTTCATCAACGAACATTGACTCCAATTTAACACCGCCTGCGTTACGTTGTATAACCTCCGAAAGTCCGAGTGCCATACATAATGACGCCTTAAACGACTCACCTCCCGACAATGATTTAACGCTCCTTTGCTTGCCGGTATAATTATCAAACACATCAATATCAAGACCGCTGTGAGATTTCAAATTACTGTCGCCGTCATGCTTTACAAGTTCAAAACGACCGTTTGTCATATACGAAAAACGCTTATTGGCCTCATTTAGAATTGACCTAAAATATGCCGACTGAATGTACTGCTCAAACGCAATTTTTTGACGTTTTGAAAGTTCACCGTTTGCCGTCTGCGAAATATTCAGATATGTAGAATATCGTTTTCCGCTTTCGTCAAGTTCCGTTTTCAACTTCTGCGTTTCGTCCATTATACGCTTATTTATACTGATATTAGCAGTCAAGCTGTTCTTTTGTTCCGTTACTTCCTCCAATGAATTTTCTGTTTCTTCTTTATCTGCCTTTAATTTTTCAATATCAGTCTTTTCTGCCTTACCTATGTTTTCCTTAAGCATCTTTATTCTCTCATTGCAAGCACTTAATTTATTGTCATACTTCTTGATTTCATCACGCATATCTGATATATTTTCAATATCACTTACCAATATTTCAAGAGTATTTTCATTATCAATGCCGTACTTTTGCATTGCTTTTTCAAGCTTTTCTTCCTGCTTTTTTATACGTTCGTTTTCCGTTTTAGCCAAAGGCTCGTTTTCGTTTATAACAGCTTTGGCATTGTCAATGACTTTGACACATTCATTATAGTTTTGTTCGGCAATTTCAAAACTTTTTTGCATTTCATCAATCCTGTTTTCTAAATCGTCAAGCACCTTTTCCGCCTCGGACTTGTTTTTACAGCTTATCATTTTTTCAAGTGCCGTTATTTTGTTTTCGTCACCGTTTATAACCGTTTTCAAATCATTGATTTTAGCCGTAATTTCTTTGATTTTCTCATCGGTTTGATTGCATTTTTCGGTGTATGCGTTTAAATTTAATTCACATTCAATTCTTTCTGTATTGCGTTTTTCAACAATTTCAAGCTGTTCTTTTGCATTTGCAAGCTCATTTTTGATATTTTCCGCAATTTCTTCGACTGTATTTTCAGTTTCAATATCCATATCTTCAAGTGCGGTTTTAATTGAATTTTCAATTTTTTCACATTCATTCTTTTCTTTACTTGCTTTATCGGCAATTTTTCTGCACTCGTTATCTGCCATATCGGCACGTTGTTTCATTTCGTCAAGTTCATTTTCCGAAGGTGCGGTATCACTTTTTTGAGCAATGCAAGGATGATCTGTTGAACCGCATACGGGACACGGCTCATTTTCGTTCAAGCACTCTGCCAATATTCCCGCCTGCTCTCGTAAAAATAAACTGTAACCGTTATTATAAGTTTCTAAAGTTTGCTTATATAACTTTTCAGCATCTGTATATTGCTCCGAAAGTTTCTTATGTTTCTTTTGATGCTTTTTCAAACTGTCACAGTCAAGCATAACCTTTTGTATTTTAAAATTATGCTTCTCTTTTTCTTCATACAGGCTCTTTACCTTTTGCAGTTCGACTTCGGTTGATTTCAATTCAGAAAGTTTAATTTTTTCGTCTTCTGCTTTTTTCTTATCATCATTGAATGTAGCCTTTAATTTTTCCGACTCGTCATTAGCCTTTTTCAATGACTTTTGATTTTTTGCGGTTTCCTTTTTCAAACTTTCATATTCATCATAATATTCAAGTTCATTTTTCAATCCGACTGCCTTTACCGAAAGCGTTTTCCTTTCATTTTCTCTTGCTTTTTCATCTTTAAAGATTTTCTTTAATTCGTCGTGTTTTTCTGTATTTTCTTCAAGCACTTTTTTGTTTGTCGAAATACTTTTTTCAAGTTTTCCGACATTTTCGCGATACGATTTAAGCATTGTTAAAATAGGTATTACGTCCTTATTAACACTTTCAAGTCTGTCTGTATCTTTTCTTAAGCTTTCGATTTTTTCACTGTCATCATTTAGCTTTTTCAGTGTTTCTTCTTCCTTTTCAAGCGATTCGATAAACTTATTTGTATTTTCCGCCAAACTGATTTCGTCTGAAAGTTTCTGCGATTTTGTTTTTAAACGTTTTTCTTTCGCCGTAATACTCTTTTTATCTTTTTCCCAATCGCCAAGCAACTTCATCAGTGCATTTATAAATTCGTCTGTCCTTGTTGAATCATATAAAATCCAATCATCTTCATTATCGCTTACAACGCCTTTTATTTCACGTTCAATACTGCTTTTTACAGTTTCATAATCACGTTTTGCATCATTGGCTAACATTTTCGCACGATCTTGAAAACGCCTGTATAAATCGGTATTAAATATTTTTCTGAATATCTTTCCGCGTTCGTCCGTGCCTGCAAGCAACAGTTTTAAAAACTCACCTTGCGCTATCATTGCAATTTGAGTAAACTGTCCGCAGTCGATTTTCAAAATATCCGTAACTGCCGCCGTCACTTCTTTTACACCCGATTTCACACTTCCGTCGGGATATGTAATTTCCGCTTTCGGTGTTTCCTCTGTTTTCAAGCCCTCACGCTTATATCTCGGATTTCTCTTTATTTTATACACTTCACCTCTGTACATAAACTCCAGCTCAACAAACGTCTTTGTATCTTTTTTTGCAAAGTCACTTCTAAGCATAGTATTTTCACGTCTTTGTGTTGCCGCCTCTCCGTACAAAGCAAAGGTTATTGCGTCAAATATCGTTGATTTTCCCGCACCTGTGTCACCTGTTATAATATAAAGACCGTTTTGGTATTTTTCAAAATCTATTGTCACTTTTTCAGCATAAGGTCCAAATGCGCTCATTGTAATCTTTAACGGTTTCAATTTTCTTTCACCTCCTCTAAAATCGAATCGACCAACTCGGCTTTTTCACTGTCTATTTCTACACCGTTCTGTAACTTATAAAAATCATAAAAAAGTTCATTATCAGGCTTAGTTCCGACACCTGTCGCCTCATATACCCCCTTTGTATTTCCTTTCATATCACGTTCAAATTCAAGCTGCATAACATTCGGATACGCACTTCTCACTTTGTCCATTGCGTCTATTATATTGTCTTTGTCGGTAAGCGTGATATGTAAATAATCATCAGAATCCGCCGCATTTATTACTTCTTTAGACAATATATTTTCAATACTGCCCTTAATCATTCGCATATCGTGCAAAGGCTTTAACGGTATTGTTTGCACTGAGAAATCATCTGCATCAACTATTGTAACGGTTTTATCGTATTTTGCCTCAGAGAATGAATATTTCAGCGGTGAACCGCAATATCGCACTTTTTCACTTAACGACTGCGGTCTGTGGATATGTCCCAAAGCCGTATAATCAAAATCATCAAACACCGATATATCAATATTATCAAGACCGCCTACAGATACACTTTCTGAATCACTTCGCATTGTTTCCGCACCTGTTTTTGTAATAAATTGATGTGACAGTATAACATTTTTCTGCGACTTATCAATATCCGTATTCTCAATAATCGTCCTTACCGCGTCCTCATACGTTTCAACTTCGGGGTAAAACCTTCTTACCATTATCGGTTTTACGAACGGCAACATATAAAAATTAACATCATCAATTTTCACCTTGTGAAGTTCACCGTCAAAAACCGAATATATATGCACACCGTTATTCTGCATTATTTTACTTCCGAACCCCAATCTTTCCGGCGAATCGTGGTTGCCGCTTATTATTAATGTCGGTATATCTTTCGTGGCAAGCTCCGTAAGAAAATCGTCAAATACCGTAACCGCCTCGACCGCAGGTATCGATTTATCATACACATCGCCTGATACAATAACCGCGTTAATTTCTTCATTTGCGATTATATTAAGTATTTGTTCAAGTATGTATTTCTGGTCATTTATCATAGAAAACTCATTCACGCGTTTTCCTATGTGCAAATCGGATAAGTGTATAAACTTCATTGTGTTTCTCCTTTGCTTTAATTTGTTATCACTATTTTAACCCGACTTTCAATTCTTGTCAAATCAGCGATTTTTTATTTTTAAAATTATTTATTTGCACACAATTTCAAAATGTGTTATAATAAAAGATTACGCAAAAAGCAGTGCTTTACACACTGCTTTCATTACTCTCATCATTGTTATTTTCTTTTGTTTTTTTCTGTTCAAGACGTTTATATGTCCATTCTCGCACGAGCGTATATATCACCGATGTAAACGGTATAAAGAACAGCATACCTGCCACGCCCATAAGACTGCTGCCTATTGTAACAGCCGCCAAAACCCAAAGTGACGGCAAGCCGACCGAACCGCCGACAACTTTCGGATAAATTAAATTACCCTCTATCTGCTGAAGTACAATGAACACAATTACAAATATAAGTGCTTTCATCGGGCTTACCATAATCATCAAAAATGCACCCACAATACAGCCGATAAACGCACCGAATATCGGTATAAGTGCCGTAAAAGCGATTAAAACTCCAATCAAAAGTGCATACGGCAATCGTATTATTGACAATGTAACAAAGAACATTGTACCCAAAATCAACGCCTCAAGGCATTGTCCCGTTATAAAGTTTGAAAAAGTTTCATTGCTCAATTTTGCGACATACGTTATTTTATTCACTATTTTTTCAGGCAAAGCCGCCTGCATAAACATATTGACTTGTCTTTGAAGTGTTTCTTTTTTTGCAAGCAGATAGAACGCAAATATTAAGCCGATAAAAAATGCCGTTATTCCCGATACAACAGCTTTTGCCGCCGTAAATGTACCGTTTAAAACGTTTCCCGCACCGTTTTGTAAGAAATTTATCGCAGTATCCATAAGTTTGTCGGTATTGAACTGCAAACTTGCAATCCAATCGTGGATTTGCGTATTATTACTGAACATATCCTCTGCCCATTTCTGTACTTTAGGAAAAAATGCTTCTGCCGATTTTGTAAGTTCTCTCACAGTTCCGCCTATTTGCGGCACAACAATAAGTATCACACCCGCAATCACTCCGATTACAAGCAGAAAAGTTATAATCATACTGAGCGGTCTTGCGTATTTCTTTTGTTTTCCGTTTTTGCTTTTGAACAGTAGCTTTTCAATCGCTCTCATAGGTATATTAAGTATAAAAGCTATTATTCCGCCCAAAACAAACGGAAAAATTATTCCCCACAAAAGTCCTATAGCGTTTCCGACCTTTTCGTAGTTCTGCACTATAACCAACACTACAACCGTGAACAATATTATTCCGCAAATTTTCTTTACATTTTCTTTGGTTAAATTCACATTTTTCACCCTTTCAGATTATGATTTTATAAATGCAAATAAGCTGTCACATAAAAATGCAACAGCTTAAATTTAATTAGCCCATCATTTTCATAGCGTCTTGCAGCCACCATTCACCGATGTCAATAGCCTTATAAAGATTTTCTCTTTCGCACTTACGATAAACCTGACCTTTGCCAAGCTCACCTGTGTTGTCCATAATCTGTACCTTAACTTTTGTAGATACGTCCACATCTTGCTTTTTACTGCTTTCCACGATGTCAAGAGCAAGAATAAGCTTATCTTCCAAATTTCCGTAATAAATTCTGTTCCCGCATCTTAAAAGCGGCTTACCTTTGTACATAAGACCTTTTTTCTTTTTTACCGCTGCCATAACCAAAATCCTCCTTTTAATCTCTCTATACTAAATTATATCCTTCTTTTACGGCTTTTATATTCATCTCTATAAGTTTATGCTTGTTTTCCGGCAAAGATTTCTTCATTGTGTATTCAATTTCATCGATTGTAAACAATTCCGTTTTCTTTAACACAGCACCGAGCATAACCATATTTGCAAGACCCTTATTACCTATATTATGAGCCGTTTCGGTAGCATTCACGCAAATTTCGTTTACGTCCTCTCTTTCCACCCTTCTGTCTATAAGCGACGTATCTATAAACACATATCCGCCGTCCGAAACTGTATTTTCAAATTTATCAAGTGACGGTTTATTCATTGCCACAAGGATATTCGGTCTTGTAACAATCGGCGAGCCAATCGGCTCATCATCTATTATAACGTGACAATTTGCAGTACCGCCACGCATTTCAGGTCCGTATGACGGTAGCCAAGAAAGTTTTTTGTCTTTAAGCATTGCCGCAAACGCAAGTATTTTTCCTGTAAACAAAATCCCCTGACCGCCGAATCCGGCAAGTATCATTTCACAATTTTTCATTATTTATCCTCCTCGACGTCCTCAATATCTTTAAAAACACCAAGCGGATAATACGGAATCATTTCATCTCTGACTCTCTGCATAGCCTCAACAGGTGACATTCCCCAATTTGTCGGACAAGTCGAAAGCACTTCGACTATTGAAAATCCCTTACCGTTAATTTGATTTTCAAACGCTTTCTTTATAGCCTTTTTAGCGTCCTTTATATGCGGTACGGAATCGGTCGAAACTCTCGCAATATATGACGGTCCGTCAAGTGTGGCAAGCATTTCGCACACTCTTACGGGATTACCTTGTATTTTCGGATCACGTCCGTAAGGTGATGTCTGCGTAACTTGTCCCGGAAGTGACGTTGGTGCCATTTGACCGCCTGTCATTCCGTAAATTGTATTATTGATGAATATAACGGTTATATTCTCGCCTCTTGCGGCACTGTGTACTGTTTCGGCAGTACCTATTGACGCAAGGTCGCCGTCACCTTGATATGTGAACACAACCCTGTCCGGCAGTGAACGTTTTATACCCGTTGCCACTGCAGGTGCTCTGCCGTGCGCCGCTTGTACAACATCAAAGTCAAAATAATTATGTGCCGTTACCGCACAGCCTACCGGCTCAACCGCAATGGTTTTGCCGCTAATATCAAGTTCATCAACGACTTCACATACAAGTCTATGCACAATTCCGTGCGAACAGCCTGGGCAATAGTGAAAAACTGTATCGGTTAATGAATTTGGCTTTTTAAATATAGTTTTCATATTATTGTACCTCCTTCATTATGCTCTTAACCTTTTCCGCAACCTCATCGGGTGTCGGTATAATACCGCCCGTACGTCCGCAGAAATAAACAGGTGCACTGCATTCACACGCAAGCTTAATATCTTCAATCATTTGTCCGGTACTCATTTCAACGGACAAAAACGCTTTCGGTTTAACCGTTTTAAAAATCTTTTCAGGGAACGGCCAAAGTGTTATCGGACGTATAACGCCCACTTTTATTTCCTCTTCACGAAGTGACTTAACCGCCGTTTCGACAACTCTTGAAGTAATACCGTATGACGATATGATTATATCGGCGTCATCAATATCATGTGCCTCATATCGCTGCAAATTTTCTTTGACAACGTTATACTTTTCCTCACGCTCCAAAACTTTCTTTTCAAGCTCTGACGCCTCAAGATAAAGTGTTTCAACGACGTTTTTCTTACGTTTATTATCAGTTCCTCTTGCCGCCCAAGGTTTGTCGGCGTAAATCGGCTCAGGTATTGCATCTAAGTCGACAGGCTCCATCATTTGTCCCAAAGTACCGTCACCCAAAATCATAGTTGGGATTCTGTATTCATCGGAAATATTAAATGCTTCGGCTGTTAAATAAGCAAGCTCCTGTACGGAATTAGGTGCTAAAACAATTAAATGATAGTCACCGTGTCCGCCGCCTTTTACAGCTTGGAAATAGTCTGACTGTGCCGGTTGGATACCGCCGAGTCCCGGACCTCCGCGAACTATATTTACAATCACACACGGCAAATCTCCTGCCGCAAGATAGCTTATTCCCTCAGCCTTTAGACTTATTCCCGGACTTGATGAACTTGTCATTGTTCTCATTCCTGCCGCAGCCGCACCGTATACCATATTTATCGCTGAAACTTCACTTTCCGCTTGAAGAAATACTCCGTTTATTTTCGGCATTTTCTTTGCCATATATGCCGAAAGTTCCGTCTGCGGTGTTATCGGATAACCGAAAAAGTGACGACAGCCCGAACGAATTGCCGCCTCTCCTATTGCCTCATTACCTTTCATTAAAACCTTTTCACCCATCTGTCAGTCCTCCTCAATCGTGATAGCCGCGTCAGGACAAATTGTCGCACAAAATGCACAACCGATACATTTATCTTGTTCAAATATTTCAGCGGGTTTGTAACCCTTTTCATTCATTTTATCGTCCGATATTCTAAGAATTTTCTTAGGGCAGACACTTACGCAAAGTTCACAACTTTTACAACGTTCTTCGTTGAAGATAACTTTCTTCAAAAAAATCAACTCCTTTGTTGGGTTTTCACTGTATTTCCCACGGTCTTAAAATACAGATATTCATACGAAATACAGTATCCTTCAAATTCGTCGGAACGTTTGAAAGAGCCTTATCAATTCCGCAATTTTTTGTTATGACTATACCCATTTTCTTTGACAGCATTTTAATTTCATCGTATCCCGAAAATAAAGTATTTTCGTCTGTTTGGTCGGATAAATTCGTATTATTGTATATATCCGTAAATTTCAAACGTGATGCACTCTCTATTCTCTCTGCGATTTCAATTAATTCATCATTCGTTCTTGTCAGAGGACGTTTTGTATTAACAATAAAATGCATCTCATAACCGTATTTATCAAAATATTGTTTATACTGTCCTAAAGCCAATGCACCGTCATCGTCACCGCCGACGTCGAAAACAACAACAGAATTGTCATTATTAAACACGCTTAAAATATCAAGCGGCATTGTCGGCATATCAACATTTGACGACGCATAATTATTTGCAACAACTTTTATTCCGTTTTTCATTAGTACATTTCTTGCATCATTTGTTCTGAAATAAGGGTTTACAATATCCAAATCAACGATTACAACATCTTCGCCCTTCTTTTTCTCTTGTAGAGCAAAATTCAGTGCCACCTCAGTTTTTCCGCTGCCGAAATGACCTGTAAATATATGAATTCTATTTTTCATCTCAACTCCTATAAATAACAAATTCGTCAAAAATATAAATATATTATACCATAGCTTTTATAAAAATTCAACAACTTTATATAAATTATTCCTCTTTTTCGTACATAAATTCTTCAATTTTTTCTACAAATTCAAACTTTTTACTTCCTGCAATATATCCGCAATATGTCGCCAATATTGGCACTATAAGCATTAAAATACCCGAATAAATCGTATATGTTCCATTCGCCAATCCCATTATGCCGTTATACGGGAAACTCCAATAATAAAAAATTACATTAATTATTGTAGGCACAACTCCGTGAATACCGATTTCGTCACTGAACTTTGCCCATACAAATGCAAAAAGTGCCATCAAAATCGCTGTAACAACGGAAATAAGCACACCGAACATAGCACCTTTTAATTTACTCGGCTTTAGCGGTGTATACGATTTGTTATCTCTTATTGCAAAGTTTTTCGCAGGTATATACAGCATTGCAAAATTTACACCTATGAATATAACAGAAATTATTTCCTTGGCAATATTAATTGACAGGAAGTACCAAAACGCAACCAACCCGAACACAAATGCCACACCTGATGCCGCAACTTGCATTAACAGCATATATACAAACTGATATTTTACAGTTATTTTCATTGAATCTTTCATATAAAATACACTCCTTATATTATTTTCCTACGGATATTCCGGCAAGATACCCCGACGACCACGCCCACTGCAAATTATATCCACCGCAGTCACCGTCTATATCAAGTACTTCGCCTGTTGCGTACAAACCTCTTACAAGCTTTGATTCCATAGTATTTGGGTCAAAATCGTCTGTAATCACGCCGCCTTTTGTAACCTGTGCATTGTTCCACGACATTGTACCCGTAATTTTAAAATTCCATTTTTTTATTGTCAAACATATTCGTCTGATTTCCTTTTCACCCAGCGTTACCGCATATCTTGAAAGCGGCTCAATTCCGCAATATTTTAAAAGTGCCTGTCCGATACGTTTGTTAAACATTCCGACAAAGAAATTTTCAAGCGTAATTTTAGGGTTTTGATACATTCTTACATTTATCATATTATATAATTCGTCCTCTGAATATTCGCTCATTATATCAAGCGAAATCGACTCTTGATTTTTCAGCCGTGACGAAAGCGAGAACACCGCAGGGCCTGATAAACCGTATTCGGTAAACAAAACTTCACCGTATTCTTTAAAGTTACCGAGCGATACATTTGCATTCAGCTTTATACCTTTCAACTTCTTAACAACGTCCGTTTCTGTTTTAATCTGCACAAGTGACGGTGAAAGCTCCGTCACCTTATGACCGAAACTTTCTAAAATTTCATATCCGACACCTTTTGAACCTAAATTCGGTGCGGCTTTTCCTCCTGTTGCAACAATTACGTTGTCGGCATATTCGCTCTGTCCGTTATATGAAATAACATTAAAACCGCTTTTCTTTTTCTTCACTTTTTCGACTTCAAACGATGTTACAATCTTAACACCGAGCGAATCAAGTCTAAACCTCAAAACATCAAGCACCGCAGATGCTTGATCCGAATACGGATACACCTTTCCCTCATCTTCGGTTTTACTTACAATACCGAGTTCAGAGAAAAATTCAAGTGTTTCTTCCACCCAAAATTTATTTCTTGCACCCATTATAAATTTAGGATTTCTGCCGTGATAATTTTCAATATCGGCATTCATATTAGTCATATTACAGCGACCGTTGCCGGTTGCAAGTATCTTTCTGCCTACTCTTTCACCGCTTTCATATATCGTAACGCTGTTTCCGTTCTGTGCCGCAAATATCGCCGCAAAAAGTCCGGACGCCCCTCCGCCTATAACCGCAATTTTCTTACTCATTATTTTCACTTTCCTCTGACATTTTCTTCATTTCTCTGGCCGTAAAATAGTCCGACATAATCGCGCGAATTATCGCAAGAACAGGCACTGAGAACAACATTCCCATAAAACCGAACAATGCGCCGCCGACCGTAACAGCGAAAATAATCCACAAAGGTCTGATTTCAAGCGAATCCCCCATAATCTTAGGACCTAACAAATTTCCGTCAATTTGTTGAAGGACAAGCAAAACAATACCAGTCCAAACGCCTTTCCACACTCCGCCTGTGATGAACGTCACAATCAGCGAAATAACAAATGATATAATCGAACCGAAATACGGTATCATATCCATTGCACCGATAAACAAACCGAGTATAAGCGCATACTTAACATTCATAATCATAAGCACGATACTGCACACAACAGCCATTATAATACTGCACATAAGTCGGCTGTAAAGATAATTTGTAAAAATATCATTTATACGTTTTGCGTGTTCCGTAATTGAATTTGCACGCTTTTCTTTTAGGAATATTCCCATCAACCGAAAAATCCCCTTTTGCAGCCGTTCCTTGTCAATAAGCATATATATTGACGCAATCACCGCAACAAATATATCAAACAATCCCGTTGTCATATTGTATACACCCTGTGCGTACTTGCCGAACTGCGACATATCTATTGACGTAACTATCTTATTCATCTCACTGTACAAATCAATACCATTTGCAAACAAGCTTGATTTTTTGATAATTTCAAAGTTATTGATGTAGTCTTGGAATGAAGTTATATAATTCGGCAAATTGTTATACAAGTCCATAATATTCTTGTACAATGCCGGAATTAACATTCTCAAAATTGCCAGAACAGCCATAATCGCCAAAACATATATTGTTATAATACTTATACCAAGCGTATGTTTTTTTATAAATGACTTTTTCGATTTAGAAAGCCATTTTTGCATACGTTTTGCGGGTATGTTGAGGATATACGCAATTATAAATGCGATGAAGAACGGCTTTACCGCGTCAAAAATTTTAGCCAAATACTGCGTTATATTATTAAAGTTATCAAAAGTTTTGTACACCGCAATAACTGCCACACAAAATACAAATGCAATTATCCATCCGTAATATTTTTCAAATCTCTTCATTTTTTCTCCTTAATAATAAAGGACGGAAACACTTCCGCCCTTTTATCTAAAGCATATATTATTCAGAAACAATAACAACAAGCTTACCGATAAATACGCCGCCTGAAATTGTACCTTTAATTTCTACCTTTTGTCCGACTTTGATGTCTTTCATTTTCTTTGCAATACCTGCAGCCGTTACAAAAGTTGTATTTCCGTCTTTGCAGAATGCTTGTTTTGAATCTGTTGATCCCTCCGGCTGTACACTGATTACGCCGTAAGAAGTATTAATTCCCGTAACGACACCGGACATTGAACCCGATGATTCTTGAGTTGATGTTGCGACAATCTTTGTTATTGCGTCACTTTCAACTGTAAGTTTTACAATATCGCCGACTCTGAAATCATAAAGCGTCTTTTCTTCACCGTTTATAAGAATTTGTACGCCGCTTGGAATTTCATATGTCTGTTCCTTATTGTCAACCTTTACAACCATAATTGACTTAGTTGCAATAGTAAGTGACTGAATTGTACCTTCAACAACCTTTGTGCTTGAAGTTGCGTTGATTTGTGTGATTACACCGTACTTCAATGTAAGTGTAACCTTATCGCCCTTGTATATACTTGAAAGGTCAACAGTTGAAGTATTTTTCTTTACAACAACGTCACTGCTTACAGCATATGTTTTACCGTTGTAAGCATCATTTCCGTGGCTGATTGTTATTTTAATATCGTCACCGATTTCCATATCTTCGATTGTTGCACCGCTTATTGTAGTTGTCTTTGATTCGCCTGCAAGAGATGCGATTTTACCGTTTACAAGATTTACTGTTACAACGTCACCGTCTGCAAAACTTCTTACAGTTGCCGGTGAGCCGTCATATGTTACCGATATATTCGACGCACATTCATAAGTTTCGTTTTCTTCCGAATCGTCAGGCTTAATCTTTATTGATACAACGCCGGATTTAACAGATGAATTAACAAATCTGCCTGTGATTGTTCTGTCCGGTTCACTTGATACAGTGTCAACGCTTACAAGTGTATTACCCGACTTAACGAACACTGCCTCAACACCCGAAACAAGTCTTGACGCTTGTATTTCGTCACCAAGGCTCTTTATAACTGTACTGTCTGTATATGTGTATTGAGTTTCCTTGCCTTTTGAATTTGTTGCCGTGATTGTCTTGTTTTCGGTATCAACAGCTGTTATCTTATTCTTTTCAAATGTATAGTTTGTCTTGTCTACAGTTCTCGAAAGCATAACTGCCATTTGACTTCTCTTAACAGCTGTATTAGGTGAGAATAGGCCCTCTCCCATACCTTCCATAATTCCCGCATCTGTTGCATAAGACACGTACTGAATAGCATTTGACGGTACTTCACGTGCGTCTGTGTAATCAAGCACTACACCCAATTCTGAAAGTGCTTTTTCTTCGCCGCCCATTGCCTTAGTTATGATTATAGCAGCCTCATAACGTTTCATCGGTGTATCTTTTTCATCATCTTTTAGGTATGTATCAAGGTCTGTTTTCTTCAAAGCACCCTTATACATCAGATATGCGATTTCATCAGTCCCCCACTTTAAGCCGTACTCTTTTATAACACTGTCGAACTTATCGTGTGCGATTTTCAATAATTCAGTATTAGCAGAATCATTTGAACCCATTGCTCTTGCGAAAAGCGACAATGCCTCAAGTCTTGTTACATCATTGTCAGGTCTGAATGTATTGTCCTCATAACCCGAAATAAAGCCCTTGCCCGCCATATCATTAATATATGACTTTGCCCAAGCAAATTCTTCACTGTTAATATCAGTAAAGCGAATTGATGTTGACGGTGCTGCTGTAGGTGTAGCAATAGGTGTATCTGTTGTGGTATCTGTATCTGTCGGTGCCGCAAATGCAGGTGTTGTCATAGCAAGTGCAAGCAATATTGCCGACGCTGTTTTTATTACTCTTTTCATTATAATTTCTCCTTTTCCAAACATAACATTGGTTTACATATATCAATTTTAACATATCAGTTTTATTTGTGCAATAGCTTTTTGCGATTTAAACAAAAATTAACAAAAAATTAACTTTCGTAATGTTAATTATTGAGAACAAAACTCAGTTGCTACTTTAATATAGTCCGAAAACCTTTCACATTGTCAAATATTACAGCTTGAAACTTACTGTGTTATACTGTATTATCTCACTTGTGGTTGATAACAATTCACCCATTTGCTATTTAGGATAAGGGGCAACCCCAAAGGAGGTAATTTTTAAATGAACAATTTAAAAAAGCAGATTTTATCTGTCGCAGTTGCGACAAGTACAGTTCTTTCCTGTGTTCCTGTAAGTATGGCGGCTATTCCGGCTGACGTACAAGGTACACGTTACGAAGAACCTGTACAAGTTCTTTCGGCACTTAACATTATGGTCGGTGACGAAAACGGTGCTTACAGACTTGATGATACCATCATTCGTTCTGAAGTTGCCAAAATGGCAATACACGCACTTGGACTCGAAGATGCGGCAGAATCTTCAAAAGGTCAGACTATGTTTGACGACGTTTCAGCCGAACACTGGGCTAACGGCTATATAAACCTTGCAGTATCTCAAGGCATTATCGAGGGTGACGGTGACGGTAATTTCAGACCTAACGCACCTATTTCATATGCAGAGGCAATGACTATAATGGTTCGCGCAACAGGTTATACGGTATCAGCCGAAGAAAACGGCGGTTATCCTCACGGATATATGAAAACCGGTACTTCAAACGGTCTTGCAAAGAATGTTCAAGGCTCATATTCAGACAAGATTTCAAGAGGTAACGTTGCATACCTTACAACAAATGCACTTGAATCAAAACTAATGGAACAAACAGGTTTCGGTTCTGACGGCAAATATGAAATTACAGAAAAAACCCTTTTAAAAGACAAGTTAAAAGTCACAAAAGATACAGGTCGTATCACAGCAATAGAAAACACTTCCCTTACGGGTTCATCATCACTTGCAAAGGGACAAATCAAAATTGACAACAAAACTTACGAAACAGCCTACAATATGAATAATCTATTAGGTTACAACGTAACTTACTATGTGAAAAACGAGGGTAAAAATGATGAATCGGTTATTCTTGCAATGCCTATTCAAAATCAAAACAATGATTTGACAATCTCATCAGAGCTATTCTCAAAACTTACAACAAAGAACGGCAACACAGCCATTGAATATTTCAAAGATGAAAACACTTCAAAGACAAATACCGCAGAAATTTCATCAGACGCCACACTTATTTATAACGGTAAGTATCAGGCTATGGACAAAAACTTGATTGACCTTACAGATAAGTCGGGTAACATTACACTTCTTGACTCAAACAAGAACGGTAAATACGATATTGTTTTCGTAAAAAATTATGAAAACATCGTTGTAGACAGCGTTTCTTCAACAGGTAAAATTGTTGATAAGTATTCTCAAAAGGTGTTAAAGCTTGATGATACTGTTGACTTCAGAATTACAAAAGGTCTTGAAGAAATAAGCGTTTCAGATCTTGCGGAATATGATGTACTTTCAGTTGCGGCAAGTCTTGACAAAGAGCTTTACGAAGTTGAAGTAACAAACAAAACCGTTGAGGGCAAAGTAACCGGTAAAGACAGTAAGGGTGTTCTTATCAACGGTACAAAATACAAAGTTGCGGCAAACTACACCGATTCAATCGACATCGGCAGTGAGGGTGTATTCTATCTTGATACAGACGGCAAAATTGCTGCATTTGACGCATCAAAAACTCTAAGTTCAAACTATGCTTATTTGATGAAAGCATACTATACAAAGAACACAGAAAAAGCGTCATTCAAACTTTTTACAAAGGACGGAAAAGAAGTAACTCTTGACGCAAACAACAAGATAAAATTCAACGGTAAAAGCAATGTTAAAGCACTTGACGTTGTAAATTCACTAAACACATCTGAAGATGTAACAGCAAGTCAGCTTGTAACTTACAGCACAAATGCAGACAACAAAATCACTGCCATAAACACTGCCGTTGATAACAGTGAAAGCGGTGCGGTAAACACTGACAAGTTCACAAAGAACTATGACCTTACAAACGCAAAATTTTCAAAAACTCTTTCAAAAGTAGGCAATGTAAGAGTTGATGACAATACTGTTATATTCGATATTACAGAAAATACAGATGATTACGCAATAAGAAATATCGCTATGTTTGAGGACGGTCAGACATACAATGCGTCAGTTTATGATATGTCTGAAAACTATACCGCAAAAGTTATTGTTGTTACAAATTCACAAATTAACGCAGCAGCCGATTCTTCAATCGCAGTTGTTAAAGATATTGTGAAAGCAACAAATAATGATGATGAACAAACAGATATGCTTGTAGCACTTGTTGACGGCAAGGAAGTATCAATTTACGCAGAAAGCGAAAATATCCTTGTAAACGGTGACAGAAAGTTGCAAGAAGGCGACATCATTCAATACAAAACTAACTCAAAAGGCGAAATCGTAAGCATTAGATTACTTCTTGATATAACTGCAAAGAATAACGAATTTACACTAAACCCAACCGACAAACTTGAAATAGTATACGGCAAGGTTACAAAGAAATTTTCAAATTCCGTAAACGTATCTGTAAATGATTCAAATACAGTAAACTACACTATCCCGGCTGAAACACCTGTTTACAGCGTGGATACAACAAAATCAAAGAATCCGATTACAGTTGCTGAAATCAGTGATATTCAAAACTTTGATTCAGACGAAAATAACAGAATCTTCATAAAGATTTATGATGATGTAGTTTCTGAAATCGTAATTATCAAGTAATAACATTTAATCTATCAGCTTAAAATATCTTCTCTTTACACGACAAAACGGGTGTTCATTCAGAACACCCGCTTTATTTTAATTTTACCCTTTTATCTTGTGTTTTCCTACAACATAATTATACAATAAAAATTTTGGTAAATCAAACGTTTTTGAATGTTGTAAATAAAATGTAAGCGTTTCAGACATTGTTTGTAATCATAATGCAACATTCTACGACATAGTTTTCCAAAGCCCGTGTAAATTACAATATGAATACACCGTAACAGGCACATTTTCAGGTACTCCAAACGTTGCAATCGGATCGTCACCTTTTTTCAACGTAATACGCTGTTCAAGATATTTACTCTTTACTTCTATCCACTGTATGCTGTGTTCCTTACTCATCGGATGAAGCACACGCCCCACGCATACGGTTAAGTTATTCCCCTCCCTTTTGACTATTGGCAAATGTTTTTCTTCAAGAGCAATCAATTCATTCGCCTTTAATAATTCCATAGGCTTTCCGCAGCAAGTCAAATCATCACAGCAATGCGGTGTTATCGACTCCAATATCGCGTCACATACACCGCATTTATAAAATTTAGGTTCATAAAGCAATTTTGCCCTCGCCTCCTTTTTCTTTAGTATTTTCTAATTTTAGTAATTTATACTAAAACCACTCCGATAAAAATATAAATGCAAGTGCTATCAAAAGAAGTTTGTCGTCGCAATCGTCAATAAGTAATACCAATGCAACCACAATAAGTATTAAATCGTCAGTACCCAAACCGCTTAAAATTCCGCCGTTGTCGGGTTTGTCGAATTTTTTCTCAATTTTCTCCTCTTTACATTCTATTTCTTTTTTGGGTGGCGGCATAGGTTTCCTCATATCCTCATTACGTCGTTGTACCGGAATCGGCATATCATTATAGCTATACGTCCTATACATCTCGCCACCTCCAAAATCATATTATTTCTTCAGCATTTTTGTTACGTTTGTAAGCCCCAAAAGCCTTACCGCCGAATCAATAGAATGTTTTCTGCCCTCACGCATATACGGCTTTAACGAAAGGAGTAAATTTGTTCTCGGATCGTTTTTGTTCACCGCCATACTGTCCATAATATTTTTTATCTGCATAATTTGATTTAAACCGTTTGAACTGTCAATTCCCTCCGATGTATTATCCGCAGAAGAAAGTGAGTTCATTACAGTTTTAATTTTGTCTTCCGCGTCATCACCCAATATATTTTTGAGTGTATCCATTGCGTCTGCCATTTCACTCACCTCTTATAAATTTTTCATAATCTTCATTAAATCAGCCGTGCTGAGTCCCGATATTCTTTTTTTTACTTCATTTGGGTCAAGTTTTGAAAATTCCTGCAACAACTTATCTTTATCTGTTGAATTAATATGACTTTTTAATCTTCTTCCGTCTGCCGAATTTAAAAATTTATTTATCTCTCTTAACTGATTTTCATCAAAATCCTTTAACATTCTCTCTAACCTGTTCATAATTCACCATTCCTCTCTTAAAACATACTATGTTACCTCCTTTTATTATATTCCGCAATAAAAAAAATGAGTATGTCCAAAAACATACTCATCTAAAACAGTGTTTTATTCAACAACTTTTACGCTCTTTATGTCGCCAGAAGTTTTAACATACTTTGAATACAAATCTACATTTCTTCCGACAGACAATTCCGTACTGTCCTCAAGGATATAGTTATCGTCCGATTCCTTGCCTGTTGCTCTGATTGTCACATAGCAAGTATATCTTCCGGGCAATTCAGGGTTTTTAAGTTCACCCGACGCGGTTGTTGACTGCAATGTTGCATTTTCAACCTGCACATCAACAATTTCGCCCAAGTCTTTTTCAGACTTTTTATCTGTAACCTTGCCTTTTTTCTCAAGTGCGTCAACAGTATACTGTCTTACGCTTTCAACTTTAAGTACATATTCAAACTGTTTATTTGATTTAACCGCACCCGTAACACTGCTGCCGTATCTTGCCACAATTCCCACTATTACGGCAACAACAAGCACAACAACAAGAATATCAATAATGCTTACTTTTCCGCCGATTTTTCCGTTCTTATCCACGATACATACCTCCTTTAGTCATCTATTCCTATAACATAGCCTGTTGACGCATAACCTTTACCTCTTACAGGTATTTCCGCACCGACTTTAACTGCCGTACCTCCTGCCTTTATAGCAAGATCAGAAACATCTGTATCAGCCTCAATCGTCACATACACGTCATATTTACCTTCTATAACTTCGTTTGAGTAAGTACCGTCAATACTGTTGTAAACCATAGTTACAGCCGGTTTTGACTCAACATTTTTCACAACTCCGCCGTCTTTTTCCGTAAGACTGATTGTTACGTCATCGCCTACCGTGATTGCATTTGCAAAGTCCTCGTCTTTGTTTTGAACCATAACTGTAAAATCAACCTTTTCTTTTTCACTTCCGCTTGTAAACGACGGAAGAATTTTTATTGCACCAACAACGATAACCGCAAGTATAACCAAGATTATTATTGCGTCTATCGCAGTGAATTTTGCTTTCTTCTCTGACATTTATTTATCCTCCTCATTTCATCAAATCAAGATATACTTGTTCTGTTTGTTTCGTCATCGCCTGTGCCGTAAAAGTCTTTTGGAATATCTTTTTAGCACCTTGCGACATATAATCGTAAAGTTTTTGATCTGTAAGCAATACTTCAAGATTATCAGCCAAAGCCTTTGAATTTTGTTTCGGAACGATATATCCGTTTTGTCCGTTCTTTATAACCCCCGGATTACCTCCGAAATCCGAAACGACTGCCGGTATTCCAAGACTCATACCTTCAAGTAAAGCAAGCGATGTAGCCTCTGTACCGAATGATGCATTCGCCTGAACATCAGTTATACTCATAAGTTTATCTACATCAGATATAAAACCGGTAAATATAATCTGTTCCTGTCTGTTCATATTTTTAACTTTTTCTTTTAAGTGATTTTCATATGAACCTGTACCGGCAATATAAAATCTTGCTTTTATTCCTTTTTGCAAAAGTCTGTCCGCCGCCTCGATAAAATAATCGTGACCTTTTATATCCTCAAGACGTGCAACGATTGACACCGCTTTATATCCGTCGGGAAGATTGAAGCGTTCTTTTATAATTCGTTTTTCGTCTGTCGAAACAGGTGTAAGTCCGTCAACGCCGTTTAAAATGACTTTTATCTTGCTTTCCTTAACACCCGTATCAGTAAGGTTGTCCTTTGCCGCCTCTGCAACGGCAATAATACTGTCCGCATAATGATTGTTAATCATTCCGTTTATAACCTTGCCTATACCTCTCGATATTTTCTTTGACGGTTCAAATACGCTGTGACGCGTATAAACAACCTTTGCACCCGCTTGTTTTGCCGCAATTCTTGCTGACATACTTGCATGAGTATGAACAATATCGGGTCTTTCACGTTTAAATATCATTCTAAGTTCCTTTACCGCCGCAAAATCAAGCGACTTATCCGCAATTCCGTCAACCTCGATTACAGGTATATTCATCTTGTCAATATGCGGTTTTAAAAGGCTGTTTTTCGGAAGAACTACTTTTACGTCAAATGTGTTGTAATCAAAATTTTCAAGCAGTGTAAGAAGACATTTTCCCGCACCGCCTATGTTTGTATCCGAGGACACTTCTATTACTTTTATTTTTTTCATAGATTACTCCTTTCACAGAAATTCCAAACTAATTTAAAAATTGTTCACAGTACCGCTTTGCAGCTCACGGTGCCGTACATAGGTACTGCACCGAGCAAAAAGTGGTGTTGTGGGCAATTTTAGTCAGTCGTTTTTAAGTGTTTCAACGCTAAACCCAAACCTAACACCATAAAGAATACTGCCATTACTCTGTAGTTGTAGAATGTATAGTCAAACATACTCTGTGCCAAAAATCCTATTACACCGCTGCCCAAAGCCAATGCAAGCATTGAATCCGTGCTCTTTTTATCATCCATTCTGTATACATCAGACATTTTCTTTACAAATACGATTTGCATTACCAAGAATACTCCCAGTCCGCTTATACCTGCCTCAACAAGAAGTTGTAAGAACAAGTTATGTGAATGAGGTGCTATGATAGCGTTGTATGAGAAGAAAGGATATACCTGTGAAAATGCCGCCTCGCCCATACCTATACCGCCGAGCCAATAATGTTTCATCATTCCGAGCGTACCCATCCAAATATATACACGATACGATGTTGACGAGTCCTCCATATTGCCGACACTCATTATACGGTCAACAATAGTCTGCGGTATGATAAACGGCAATATACACAACACAATCGGTATAAAGCCCCACCATTTTCCTTCATAGAATGTTAAGAATATAACTACGCTCAGCATAAAGCCGATCCAACAGCCTCTTGACTGTGTAAGTACCAGACACAACGCAAGCACAAGGAACATTAATCCGTACGCCCATTTTGAAAGTTCTTTCCACTTGTTTTTAAGCATATATACCGCCGCAACAGGAAGTACCAAAAGCAAGTATTCGCCCAGTACGTTCGGATTGCCGAGTGTTGAATATACACGCATTGTTGCGTCTTCAAACATTTCTTCATCAATCCACGCATTTGAAGTTGTCCAACCGAATGCGTACTGCATTACACCGTAAAGTGCAACAAGTGCACCCGATATAACAAATATCTTAAACAATCCGTAAAGCTGTTCCTTTGTCTTAACCGTATTCACTACCACAAAGTAAAATGTTAGGAATACAAGATACATCGTCCATACTTTAAGACTTCCCATTCTTGCGAATGACGCAAGTGATGATACAAGCAATACTCCCAAAAGAAGTAATATACACATACCTACACCGTCAAACTTCCACTTGAAGTTTTCGTCAGAAAGCGATTTAATAACAAGTGACAAAGCCGTCCACAAACATATACCGGCAAGTATCATTGTCGGCATAAAAGGTGCTAAAAATACTGCCGCATATACACCCGTAATCGGTGCATACATAACAAGTACCATACCGAACAACGCAAAAGGTATTGCCAAGCCGTAAAGCTTTGAAACGCTCATTACCGCTCCGACAATAATACCGCACAAAAGTGCAAGTACAAGTCTTAGCTTGCCATTTGTATACTTTTCATCGTAAAATTCAAAATCAAGATTTTTAAATCCCGCCGCACTTTTGATTACACTTACGACCTTACTCGGATTTAAAAAAGACATAAGATTGAAGTTAAACACACTCATAATCGCGCCGATAACAGCGACAATCAAAGCGATTTTCGACAGGTGCATACCTACAATACTGTAACATACAACCGTTGCAAGAATCATTATACCGAAAAAACGTGTATTCACCGCCATAAAATTCTGTATATATACTCTCGCCCAATGACATATAAAACTGTTTTTTATGTTGCTTTCCACAAATTTTCCGATTTTCTTTTTTATAAAAGTTAAAAACGTAAACGGACATCTGACAATTCTTACCGCAACACTGTTTGACTCGTTTTGACCTATATTTCTGATCCAAGTCATAACAGAACTGTTTTTCCAAGAACCTGATATTCCGTTATATATCTTCATAAGCAATTTGCAAAGTCCGCTTTTTCTGAACGCATTTGCAAAGCTGTGACAAAATGCCGCTATTGAAGACAGTATAAAACTATTCATCTTCTCACCCTTTCTTTTTTATAATACTTTTTATATCGTCCTCGCCCGTAACAAAAATCATAATACCGTATATTATAACTCCTGTCACACCGCATATACCGCAAGTGAGGATATTGCCTACAACACCGTCAAATCTTGCACCTACAAATCCGTAAACGAAGAATACGCCTACTCCCATAACAGCCGCCGATATAACGGCTTTTATCATATTCAAAATATCTCTGCCTTTTATCATATCGGGATACTTTCTGTGCATACAGAACCAGTTCAAAACCGCATTCACGATTGAACCGCCTGCCGCCGCAAGTCCAAGTCCGTTGGTTGCCATTACATTATACAGTACATACGCAAGCAAAATATTTATAACCATACTTATAACCGAGTTTCTCATAGGCGTTCTGCTGTCCTGCAGCGAGAAAAATGCTTTTGACAAAATCTCATTAAGTCCGAGTCCAAGCATACCGACAGAATAGAATTTAAGCAATGTGCTTATTGCCTCAACATCCTCTGCACCCATTTTGCCGTAGCCGTAAATAACAGACGCAATCGGTTTTGAAAGAACTATAAATCCTGCCATAAGCGGTGCTATTACAATCACAATCGCACGCATTGAGCTTACTGTAAGTTTTTTCGCCTCATTGTCGTTTCCGTCCGCAACCGCACGTGCAAGTTTTGGGAATATCAAGTTTGTAACCACAAAACTGAATACTCCGACAACGATTATATACAGTCTGTTCGACTGCTGAATATATGTTACCGCAGAATCGATATTTGACGCAAATCTTTGATTGACTATTGAATAAAGCGGCTGTACCCAAGTTGATATAAGCATAGGTCCTGCAAGCAAAAGCATTTGCTTTATATACGGATCTTTAAACTTAAAATCAGGTCTGTACTTTACTCCGAATTTTTTTATCCAAGGTATCAGTATTATAAACTGCAAGCTCCATGCAATAACCATTGTTACCGACAAACCGTAAATACCGAACTTCTTGCCGAATACCACATAATAAAGTATAATAGCCAAATTCGATACAAGGCTTATTATTGACGGAATATTGTACTCGCCGAATGACTGCAACAATCCGACAAATGAAAATGCCAGTCCCGTAAATATTACCATCGGGAACATTATCGCGGTAAGCTGTGCCGCAAGATTGTGCTTGTCGGCTGTATAATTCGGTGCTTGTATGTTCACAAGTACATCTCTGAAAATTATTCCGCCCACAACGATAAATAAGGTTATACAGACAATAAGCGTTACGAACTTATTGACAAATTTCATTGCCTCGTCTTTGCCTCTTTTCGACATTATATCGTTGAAAACAGGTATAAATGCCGCAGATATAACTCCGCCGATTATGACATCGAACAACGTTGTAGGAATAGTTGACGCGGTTAAAAATGCGTCCGACTCCAAGCCGGAACCGAAATATGCTGTTAAAAGCGAATCTCTTACAAGTCCGAGTACCTTTGACAAAAGCGTTGCCATTGCCATAAAGCCTGCCGTCAGGAGCATTTTCTGTCCGGAAGTTTTTTCTTTCACAGCGTCACACTCCCTTTTTCATAAAGCTCAATCGCATATTTGCCGTTAAGCTTTGCTTTTTCTTTTAAATGGCTGTAATTTTCTTTTAAATCCTGCTTTATCGTGTCGTAATTTGCCACACATTCATCAAGCATTTTCTTTAAATTTTCATCTGTTACTTCATTTACGTCAACGTAGTGTCTTTGATGTGTGTATTCCATAAAACTGTTTATCTTAGGGTCATACACCAAACCGATAAGCGGTACGGAATTTATAGCCGCATAAATTAATGTATGAAGTCGCATACCGATACACATATCAAAGCATTTAATAATTGAAAGCATTCCCTCAACGGAATAACGTTTCTTGATAATTGCCGATTCGTGTTTCATTTTGCGTTTTATGTTCTGCATTATAGCTGTGTCACGACTTGACTGCATAGGAAGAAATACCGTATAGTAGCCGTATTTTTCGTATGCGTAGTCGCAAGCGTTCGCAATTTGAGTTTCAAAGTCACTGCCTAAGTTCTGCCACTTTCTTACCGACACTCCGAGCAGTTTTTTATCACTCGGAACACCCTCATTTTTCAAAATAGCCTTTCCGAGCTTTTCGTCTGCAATATCCAAATCAAGTGCAGGATCGGCTGTAACCTTTACATTTTTGTTTTCAATACCGATTTCACGCAATGTTTTATATGAACGTTCATCACGCAATGTTATAAGGTCAACTTTATCAAGTATTTTCTTGGTTTTCTTGATATTGCCCTTTCTTTCAAGCGGACCTATACCGTTTGAATAAAGCATAACTTTCATGTTTTTCTTTTTTGCCATTGCAATAACCGTAAGATAATACCAAAGTGACTTTGTACTTGTTCTGTCCTGTATCAGTGTACCGCCGCCGGAAATAAGCATATCTGCCTTTTTCATATGTTTGGCAATCTTTAATACATTCAATCGATTTATAGATTTAACCTTGTAATATTCCATTGTTTCGGCAGGGTTTGCACTTAAAACAACTATGTTCGGACTTTCCTTATACTGCTTTAAATCATTTATAATCGCCTGCAAAAGTGCGTCATCACCGCTGTTTTTAAAGCCGTAATAACCTGATATAAGAATTTCTTTGTTTTTCTGCAATGCCCAATCATAAACCTTTATACTGTCATCAGCCATACGAGTTACGGAATATTCTTTCTTAATAAGTTCTCTGCCGTATTCGCCGAGTTCTTTCTGCTTATTTTCGTCAAGATTGAAGAATTTAAGTACATCACGTTTTATAAGCTCACTGTCCGACATTTCACAACCGCGGCAACAGAAGTTAGTATCAATGCCGACCGCAAGTTTGCTTTCGTCAAACAATCCGATATATCCCTCATTACCTGCAATTATAACAGGCTTGTCCGCCGCCATTGCCTCAAGAGCCGCACGACTCACACCCACAAACAGTTTACACGGTGCAATAAGTTTATTTATATCTGTTCTTGCACCTGTAAGTACAATGACATCACGACCCAACTTTTGATTTACGCTGTCAGCCATAGTTTTTACATTATCATAATCATCGCCCGCACCGACAACTATAACTTTTAAATTATTAACCGCTTTGTCGATTTCGGGAACTGCTTCGATAAGCTGCTTTGCAACAAGGCTTCTTGATTCGTCCAAACGGCTTACATAAGTTATAACCGTATCGTCATCTTTTATACCGAGTTCCTTTTTTATATCTTCACAATCTGTTTTAGGTGAAAACTTTTCAGTATCAATACCGTTTATCGTAACATTTATATCACCTGCCGGTATGTGATAGTTGTCCATTAAGTAGGTCTTTATATCCTCCGACACCGCAACAGTCTTTTCACCCCAATCGGTTATATATTTAAGACCGTAGCCTGTATTAAATACCCAATGTGCCGTTGTCACAAACGGAAACTTCATTCTCTTTTGAAGTTTTCCCAATATAAAAGAAGGGATTCTAGCGTGAGAATGAACTATGTCTATTTTTTCGTCTTTAATTATCTTCTTCAAAAGTCTTGCCGATTTCAGCATATTCAAAGGATTTTTATTCTGCAAAGGTACTGCGTAATGCTTTATTCCCGAGTCCTCGAGTTCCTTTACATAAACACCGCCGTTTGATGTAACAATTACATTAAAGCCTTTTCTTTTAAGCTCTTTTGCAAGTTCGACAACGTGTGTTTCCGCACCTCCGATATTTAACTGCATCAATGATAAAAGGATATTTGCACCTTTTTCCAAAGTACTCACCTGCTCTTTCATACATACTTATTTTTTATTATATCATATTCTGTATTAAATTTCAATCACTGTTTTTGTCGGCAACTTATATACTATGTTACAGCAATATTCACAAAATATCTGACATTTATCAAAAAGTATTTTACAAATTGTTTGCGATGTAGTATAATAAATTCATTATTATAAAATCAAGAGAGGTATTTTCTTATGAACAACAAAAAAAGAAGCATGTTTTCAGGCGGATTCGGATTTGTTCTTGCTGCGGCAGGAAGTGCGGTAGGATTGGGTAATATTTGGCGTTTTCCTTACCTCGCCGCAAAATACGGCGGAGGTATATTCTTATTATTCTACATACTTCTTGTCGTAACATTCGGTTTTTCACTTATGATTGCCGAAAACGCAATCGGACGTAAAACAGGTAAGAGCGGACTTTGTGCATTCCGCGAACTTAGTAAAAAATGGGGATTTATCGGAATTATCGCAACGCTTATTCCCATGATTATTCAGCCTTACTACAACGTAATCGGCGGTTGGGTTATCGAATATGCAACAAAATATGTAACAGGCAATCATCAGCTTTTGGCACAAGACAATTTCTTTACTGATATGCTTGCATCACCGCAAAGACTTCTTATTTATCAGTTTATATTCTCGGCAATTACGACTTTTGTAATTTTAAGAGGTGTTCAAAAAGGCGTTGAAAAGTTCAGTACAATACTTATGCCGGTACTTATCGTACTTGCAATAATTGTTGCGGTGTACTCAATTACACTTCCGGGTGCTATGACGGGTGTTAAGTATTTCTTCGTTCCCGACTTTTCAAACTTTTCAATTCAAGGTGTGCTTGCCGCAATGGGACAAATGTTCTACTCACTGTCGCTTGCGATGGGTATTATGATTGCATACGGCTCATACTTGCCTAAAGACAGTGACCTTGAAAAGAATGTAGGCAGAATTGAACTTTTCGATACAGCTATCGCTATATTGGCAGGTCTTATGATTGTTCCGGCGGTATTCGCTTTTTCAGGCGGTGACCAAAGTGCTTTGGGCAAAGGTCCAAGCCTTATGTTTGTGACATTGCCAAAGGTATTTGAAAGCATGGGTATGGCAACGGTTATAGGAAGTGTATTCTTCATACTTGTTCTGCTTGCCGCACTTACCTCTTCCATTTCAATTATGGAGGCTATCGTTTCTTCGCTTTGTGACCGTTTCGGTTGGGACAGAAATAAGACAACAATCTGTGCAGGTATCGGTTCTTTCTTATTCGGTATACCGCCGATTTTAGGATACAATGTTTGGGATAAAGCGACTTTAGGCGGTATGACAATTCTTGATATGATGGACTTTGCCACAAATTCAATACTTATGCCTATATGCGCATTGCTTACCTGTATATTTGTCGCATACGTTATCGGCGTCAACTCAATACACGATGAAGTACGCATATCATCAGCATTCAAACGTCAAAAACTTTTCGATATTATGATTAAATACGTTGCACCTGTGTTTATCGTTGCAATATTGATTTCTTCAATACTTGAAGCACTCGGAATTATAAAATTCTAAAAAAATAAGCGTTCACTAAATGTGAACGCTTTTAATTTTTGTCTTATTTTGTAACAACTCTGTGGAATGTCTTTTTACCCTTTTTGATAATCATACCTTCATCTGTAATCATATCTTCCGTAACAACACCGTTTACGTCATTGTATTTTACATCATTGATTGAAAGACCGTTTTGTTGAACAAGACGTCTTGCCTCACCCTTCGACGGCAACAATCCTGTCTTAACAAGCATATCAAGTACACCCATTCCGACAACGTCAGGTATAACGCTTGTCGGCATATCTGCACTTACTCCGCCTTTAGCGAATACTTCTTCTGCTGTTTTCTTAGCTTTTTCAGCCTCTTCTTCACCGTGTACGAGCTTTGTTACTTCATAAGCAAGAATTCTCTTAGCTTCGTTAAGTTCCTTACCTTCCCACTTTTCCATTTTACGAATTTCGTCCATAGGAACGAATGTAAGAAGTTTTAAGCACTTAATAACGTCAGCATCTTGTACGTTTACCCAATACTGATAGAAATCGTACGGAGTAGTCTTTTTAGGGTCAAGCCAAACAGCACCCGATTGTGTCTTACCCATTTTCTTACCTTCACTGTTTGTAAGCAAAGTAAATGTCATACCGTAAACCTGCTTTTGGTCCTTACGTCTGCAAAGGTCGATACCGCCAAGAATGTTACTCCACTGGTCGTCGCCGCCCAATTCGATTTTACAGTCATACTTACGGTTAAGCATTAAGAAGTCATAGCTCTGCATAAGCATATAGTTAAATTCAAGGAATGAAAGTCCCTTTTCAAGTCTTTGCTTAAAGCATTCGGCAGTAAGCATTTTATTTACTGAGAAACATGAACCGATGTCACGCAAAAATTCCACATAATTAAGGTCTAAAAGCCAATCGGCATTGTTTACCATTATAGCTTTATCGTCCGAGAAATCAATAACTCTTGATAACTGCTGTTTGAAACATTCACAGTTATGGTCAATTATTTCCTTAGTCATCATCTGACGCATATCGGTTCTTCCCGACGGGTCACCGATATGACCTGTACCGCCGCCGACAAGGGCAATCGGTCTGTGTCCGTAATTCTGCATATGTCGCATTACGACCATCTGCAAAAAGTGTCCTACATGAAGGCTGTCTGCTGTTGGGTCAAAGCCAATATAGAACGTAACTTTTTCCTTTCCTAATAATTCTCGTATCTCTTGTTCGTGTGTTGTCTGGGCAATAAGTCCACGCTCCAGCAAAACGTCATATACATTATCTTGCATATTCTTTTCCTCCTTCATTAGTGTATTGCCACGAGTACGGCAATCTGTTACATTATACACCATAAGACAAAGTTTTGCAAGATTTTTTTTCTAAATATTGTTTGAACCGAGTAAATTATGATATTTCAGATAATCCTGAGGATTTGTGCTTATAATTCTCTCCACACGTCCGTCTGTCAATTCAAGTGTCACGTTGTTATACATTTTTAGATGTCTTTGTCTTATTTGAGTATTGTCGAAAAACACAACATCTGTCGGCACTATTGAATAAATCATTTTTTATTTTCTCTCTCCTTTTCTATCAGCTCATACATTTTTTCAAGTGCGTCTTTAAGTCCGCCCATTTCATTTATAAGCCCATATTCAACCGCCTTTTTTGCAAATAATATACTCCCCACGTCGTTTGCTATTTCATCAGTCGTGAGCATTAACTGTTTAAATTTGTTGTATGATATATTTGAGTTGGAAACAACAAAATCAATTATTCTGTCCTGCATATTCTGAAAATATTGAAATGTCTGCATAACGCCGATTACAACGCCGTTCATTCTGAGTGGATGCACTGTCATAGTTGCGGTCGGTGCAATGAATGAATAGTCTGTCGCAACCGCAAGCGGTACACCTATACTGTGTCCACCGCCCAAAACAAGCGAAACGGTGGGTTTACTCATTCCGGCTATCATTTCAGCTATCGCCAATCCCGCCTCAACGTCACCGCCTACCGTATTTAAAAGCACCATAAGTCCGTCAATTTCTGGATTTTCCTCAATCGCTATAAGCTGCGGCAGAACGTGTTCGTATTTCGTTGTCTTGTTCTGCGGCGGCAATACCATATGCCCCTCAACCTGACCGATTATATTCAGACAATGTATATTACCTCTCGGATTTTTTGTTTCAACACTTCCCAAATCCTCAATATTCCGTCGTTCCTGTTCCGCTATATTACTTTCTGTATCTGTATCATTTATCACTGTACACACCTCCGTACTATACTTATTATAATGCTTTTGGGTATAATTTATACATATTGCAAATTTTCTGTTATATTATAATTAATGATAATCTATTGTAATATATACTGTTTTGTGTTATAATAAACGTTAGTATATTAAGCAAGGGAGTGGATATATATGCCTATAAAGATACCGGACAAACTTCCGGCAACAGCACAGCTCAGAAAAGAAAATATTTTTGTTATGAGCGAAAAAAAGGCTATGCACCAAGATATTCGTCCGCTTAAAATTGTAATAGTGAACTTGATGCCGACTAAAATAGCTACCGAAACACAGCTTTTAAGACTGCTTTCAAATTCACCGTTACAAATTGAAATAGATTTTCTGCAAATGGATACACACGAATCAAAAAACACACCGTCAGAACATTTGGCAACATTTTATACAACCTTTGATGAAATAAAAGATTCAAAATATGACGGAATGATTATAACAGGTGCGCCTGTTGAAAACCTTGAATATGAAGATGTTGATTATTGGGGCGAGCTTACACGCATAATGGATTGGTCCAAAACTCACGTCACTTCAACATTGCACATATGTTGGGCGGCACTTGCCGGTCTTTACTATCATTACGGTGTGCCGAAGCATCCGTTAAAAGAAAAATGTTCGGGAGTTTTTAAACACAAGGTGAACAGACGCACGGCAAAGCTTGTACGAGGTTTTGACAATGAATTTTACGCACCGCATTCACGTTTTCAGGAAGTGCGTGCAGAGGATATAAAAAAGGTTAAAGAGCTTGAAATTCTTTGTGATTCAAAAGAGGCGGGCGTGTATATCGTATTTACAAAAGGCGGCAGACGTATTTTTGTAACAGGTCACGCAGAATACGACGCAACAACGTTGCGTGATGAATATTTCAGAGATTTGGACAAAGGTAAAAATCCGATAATACCAAAACACTATTTCCCTAATGACGATCCTACAAAAAAACCGATCGTCCGTTGGCGTTCTCACGCTAATTTGTTATTCTCAAATTGGCTCAATTACTTTGTATATCAAATCACACCTTATGATATTGACAGCATAAACTAAAAAGTCTGACCCTGTGGGTCAGACTTTTTAGTTTATTGATATTATTTAATTTCTTTCAGCATTTAATATAAATTGCACATTCTTAACTTCTATCGAATTAAGATTACTGTCATCATCACTGTAATTATAATTCGGATTAATTGAATACCAAGACTTACCGCTGAAATATTTGCTGTATTCTTCCGTTTGGAATTTACGTCCGTGACGGGCATATATTTCGTTTCTCGCAAGTGCAAGGTCGTGCTTTGACATTCCCTTAATATCATCATTTGTAAGAAGTTTTGTACCCGAATTTGCAAGTATATAGTCCCCTGCATAATTCGTTATACTCGTAATTTCATATACAGTATTTCCGTTATACGTTTCCGACGTCGGTACAGCCGTTATCGTGTAAGGCTTGCCGTTTATCTGTTCCGTTGTACTACCAGCTGAAACAGTTGCATAATATTTAACATTATTGGTTACAAATGTCATTAAATGTTTTCCGGCATTTGAGTCATATATAACTTCACCGCCTGTACTTAGCTGTGAAGAAATGTTTGAAGATGAAACTCCGCTGTTTTGCGCAGATGATGTATTTGACGATGAGCCTGTACCGCTTGAACTTGATGTACTTGATGATGAACCGCTTGAACCTGTTCCTTTAGATGATGTACTTGATGAACCTTTTGAAGTATTACTCTTAGATGTTGTGCCGCTTGACGATGTACTTCCGCTCCTTGAGGCTGATGTACCGCTGCCTGTATTACCTGTTGCAGACCACGATTGGCTGTTTGATGATGTACTGTTTTCATCTCTCGGAGATGTTTCCATTGACAACTCAGGCGTCTGTACAGGTTCTTCACTTACCGCAGGTGTTGCAATTACACTCGGTGTTGACACAACTGCCACTGACGGTGCAGGTGTTTCCTCTATTTTGTTTCCGCCGTTGACGTTAGACACAAGATAATACACACCTATTCCGGCAGCAGCAACTGCAAGAGCACAAATTGCACCGATAAGCACAATACGATTACGTCTTTGTTTTTTTCTTTTTTCATTACGGCGACGTTCGATTTCAGACAACTGTTGTTTCTTATCCTCCATCATTTTCTTTACCTGTTCACGACGTCTTCTTTCATTATCATCATAGATTTCATCACCTTCTGAATTTGCTTGTTCTTCAGAATTATCATTTTGTTTATCACCCAAATTTTCATTCAACTCGGCTTGATGTTCCTGATACGCATTTTCTATTTCATCTGTATTAATTACTTTTGTTTCTTCTGCCGCACTTGCATCTTCATTAACTTTTGTACCGCAAAATTCACATTCTTGAGCATCATCCGGTATCTGAGCTCCACATACTTTACATAGCATATATTCTACCCTCCGATTTCAATATTTCATACCTATTCAATTATCATTATATTATGTTCCTCATTTCAAGTCAATATCGTATTGTTTACAATAAAAAGACATTTTACGTCAACCATTTTAATTTTACCCAATTTTCCGAATTTTAACAAAAATAAGGACATCAATTTAGCTATTTGTACGATATGTTAAGCATATTATGTGTAAAGGAGGTTATGAGATATGTTTCTTGGCGGTTTATTTTTTGAATGGATACAGACTGTTTTAATACTTGCCGGATACGTTTCGGGTAATGCGACATTTCCAAAGCCATTAAACAAAAGTGAAGAAAAGAAATATCTTGACTTGTATGCAAAAGGTGATGAAAGTGCAAAAAATGTACTTATCGAACACAATCTCAGACTTGTTGCCCACATTGCAAAAAAGTATGCTGACGAAAAAAATCTTGAGGACCTTATATCTATCGGCACAATCGGTCTTATCAAAGGGATAAACACATTCAATCCTGAAAAAAATTCACGTCTGTCTACATATATTTCACGTTGTATTGAGAATGAAGTGCTTATGGTTATGCGTTCGTCAAAGAAACTTCAAAATGAAATTTCCATTGATGAAAGTATCGGCACAGACCGTGAGGGCAACAATATGACTTTTTCGGATATACTGACTTGCGATTCAACAGATATTGCCGACCTCATTTCCGGCAAGCTTGAAGCTCAAAAACTGTACAACGCAATGAAAAAAATATTAGCCCCAACCGAAATAAATATTCTCTGTTGGCGATACGGACTCGGTAATCAGCCGAAAAAAACGCAAAAAGAAATTGCCGATATACTCGGCATAAGCCGCAGTTACGTCAGCAGAATAGAGAAAAAATGTCTTGAACGTCTTTTAGACGAATTAAAAGAATAAGGCTCTCCACAATCACGGAGAGCCTTTAAATGTATTAATCTATAACCATAAAAAAGGTTAAAATTTTTTTTAATTTTCTTATTTTACGCTTGTATTTCCAACGATTTGAATTCGCCTTCGTTTTTCATTACAAAATTTCGTATACCCACCAAATAATAAATAGAACCTGCAACACCCAATACACCGCCGAATATTACGTTATAAATCAAAATTAAGATTGCTCCCACAAGCGGTCGTACCTTATCAACGATACCATTAGGATTTTTAAGCATTTTCCCGCTGAAAATAATATCTTGAATTGCCGATATTATGTTCAATACACCTACAATCAAGCAAATCCAATTAACAAAAATGCCGAGAATAATTTGAATTACCGCTACAACAATCCATATAATTCCGTTTATTTTGTATCGTTCCGATAGTTGATGTAACAGTTTTTCCGCATTATTCCCTACGCCATTTAACGGGTTGCCGCAGCTGTTGCAAAAATTCACATTCCCTTGTATTTCTTTTCCGCATTTGTTACAAAACATAAAAAACATCCTTTCAAAAAATTAATTTATACCAACCAAGCTAAAAATCCTGCCGAAAAAATAAGCAACAGCACAACCGCGAAAATCGACAAGCCTATATTAATCCACCCCAATACAATTCCCGCCGATGCAAGATTACACCCCTGCTCATTTCTTTCCATTATCTGCGTTTTAGCCATATTACCTAAAATAATTGCTACAATGGCAAGTAGAAACCACCCAAAAACAAACGACGTACAAGCCAATATCAAACTCCATATTGCATATGTATTTGTTTTATAAGGATTATGCTGTCTGCCGATATTTAAGTTTATATTATGCACATTATTGCAATTACCGTTTTCGGTAATCTTCGTACCGCAATTTGAACAATACTCGTCATGCACTTCTTTTCCGCAATTTGAGCAATACATTTTGTTTGCGTTATTACTTGTTACCCCCTTTCCGCATTTCGGGCAAAATTTAGTGTCCGCCGTTAATTCTGCACCGCAATTTTTACAAAACATTTTACGTTCCCACCTTTCTTCGTATTTTTCTCTATTATACAACACATACTTATTTTTGTCAACTATACTTATCATTAATGATAATGTTATATCATTAATGATAAGTTAATATAAACTTAGAGGTGATTATTTATGAAAGAAACTATGTATGATTTTCCAAGCAGATTAAAAATTTTACGTGATAAATACGGCTATACACAATCGGAATTGGCAAAGAAATTATCAATTACAAGAGCAAGCGTAAATGCTTGGGAAATGGCTTTATCTGCTCCATCTACACCTTTTCTTGTTGAATTATCAAGACTTTTTCACGTCACAACAGACTATCTATTGGGACTTGACGATTGCATTACCATACGTACGGATAACTTGACAGACCGTGAAATAACCGCTATTTTAAACATTGTCGAATCCTTTCACGAAACTCATAAAGAGTTTTCTTCTGATAATGATTAATAACAAAAAAGATACATTCTATTTTTTGGAATGTATCTTTTTATATATATTTCTGATTTTAGTCACCAAATGATATGCCTATTTCCTTTGCCGCCTCGATAATATCGCTGTCAACAGGGACTTTTTTAAGTTTTCCGGCAACCTCGCCAAGAGGTACAGGAACAATTTTTTCATTCTGCAATGCAACCATAAAGCCGTACTGTTCGTTCTTTATGAGTCTTGCGGCAGCCGCACCGAAACGTGTGCAAAGAAATCTGTCATATGCACAAGGGCTTCCTCCTCTTTGGAAGTGTCCCGGAACAGTTACTCTGATTTCGTGACCCGTAACTTCTTCAAGTTCCTTTGCAATCTTATAAGAGATTGACGGATAAGGCATTGACGCACGAAGTGCTTTTAGCTCTTTCTTCTTCATCTTTGTCTCTTCTTTTGAAATTGCACCCTCTGCAACGGCAAGAATTGAAAATCTCTTTCCGGCTTGTTCTCTCTTTTCGATAACTTTGGCAATTTCGTTAATATCATAAGGAATTTCAGGCAACAGAATTATATCCGCACCGCCTGCGATACCTGCATACAAATTAAGCCAACCTACTTTATGTCCCATTACCTCAACAATAAAAATACGTCCGTGAGAAGTAGCTGTTGTATGAATACAGTCTATCACTTCCGTTGCAATATCAACGGCACTTTGGAAACCGAAAGTCATTTCCGTACCCCAAACATCATTGTCAATCGTCTTTGGCATTGTAACCACATTAAGACCTTCTTCAGAAAGTAAATTAGCGGTTTTATGTGTACCGTTACCGCCCAAAACAACAAGACAGTCAAGTCCTATTTTCTTATAAGTATCTTTCATTGCCGCAACTTTATCAATGCTGTTTTCATCTTCAATGACACGCATCATCTTAAACGGCTGACGTGATGTACCCAAAATTGTACCGCCTATTGTAAGTATACCGGAAAAATCAGATTGATTCATCTTCTTGTAATCACCGTGGATAAGTCCGGCATAACCGTTTTGAATACCGTAAATTTCAACGTCGTCAATTTCTTCATACAGTCCCTTTGCAACACCTCTGATTGCCGCATTAAGACCTTGACAATCTCCGCCGCTTGTTAAAATACCAATCTTTTTCATCAAATCATCCTCTCATTTTAGTTTTCCGATTACGACTCTGTCATTGTCGTTTAAATCTTTTATCACTTCTGTGTCATAAAAGTCGTTTTGCATAAGACCTCTTACAGATTCGCCTTGATTATAGCCAATCTCAAATGCAAGCAGACCGCCTTTTTTCAAAAAATTATGTGCCGTTCCGGTTATACGTCTGTAAAAAACAAGTCCGTCCTCACCGCCGTCCAACGCAATTCTCGGCTCATAGTCCTTAACTTCCGTATGCAACGTTTCAATAACCGCTTTTTCTATATACGGCGGATTTGATACGACAACATCATACTTTTTTTTCGGATATTCATTTAATATATCCATTTTATACGATTTCACTCTGTCTGACACATTATTTCTTTTAATATTTTTTTCAGCCGTTTCAAGTGCAATATCACTTATATCAAACAGCTCAACATCTGTATTTTTTTTGTAATGTGCAATACTTATTCCGATACAGCCGCTGCCTGTACATATATCGGCTACGGTTGTTTTCTTATCGCCGATTTTATCAATTACGGTTTCAACAAGAATTTCCGTATCACTTCTCGGTATAAGCACACCCTCCCTAACAAAAAAATCAAGTGACATAAATTCGGTTTCTCCGAGTATATATTGCAGCGGCTCACCTTTTTTACGTCTTTCAATCATTTTATTCATTCTGTAAGTATGTTGAGGCATTACGGGCAATTTGCCGTTTAAAACAAGCTGAGTTCTGTTCATCTCCATAACGCTCATAACCATGAGCTCCGCCTCAAACCTTGCATTATCTCCAAGCTGTTTTGCCGTTTCTCTCACAAATTCCGATATTACCATCTGTCGTCCTCTTTATTTTCAGGTATGCACGGTTTCATTGATTCAATCGCTACTTCAATTTGCGACGCGTCAGGTTCTCTTGTAGTAAGTTTTTGCAGCCACAATCCCGGTTTTGAAAGCCATGCCACCCATTTGCTTTTACTTCTTCCGGCGAATTTTATAATTTCAAATGAAATACCCGCTACAGCCGGCAAAAGCGCAAGACGCATTAAAACACGCAATATAACCATATCCACTCTCGGCAAAAGTGCAAAAAGCAAAATACTCACTATCATAACGAAAAGTAAGAAACTTGTTCCGCATCTCGGATGAAATCTTGTATGCTTTTTTATATTTTCAACAGTAAGTTCTTCTCCTGCCTCATAGCACGCTATCGTCTTATGCTCCGCACCGTGATATTGGAATACACGTTTAATGTCTTTCATATTTGAAACAATAGCCAAATATCCTATAAATATCACCATTCTTATTATACCCTCAAAAAGGCTTGTAAATAAGTGTGAATCTGTAAATGCCGAAATTGGCGGAATAAGTGTACCGATTTTTTCCGCACCTTTCGTAAGAAAAGTAGGAAGTACCATAAACAAAGCAATACTGAATACAAGCGATATTGCGATTGATACATAAATTACTATATCCTTGATTTTGTCGCCGAACTTATCGTCAAGCCACTTGTCAAACTTACTTTCCGTTCCTTCCTCTTCCTCAATATCGACAAATTCCGCACTGAACATAAGTGCTTTCATTCCTATAACAAGGCTGTCTACAAAACTCACGCAACCTCTTATTATAGGCAATCTCCAAAACTTCTTTCTTGTTTTTGTTCCGTTTTCCTCGACCTTACATTCAATATCACCGTCAGGCTTTCTCACCGCCACGGCTGTTTTGAAAGGTCCTCTCATCATTACGCCCTCCATAACCGCCTGACCGCCTATTGATGTAATATGTTGCTGTTGTCCTTCTTTACTCATTTATTTTCTCCAATCTGTTTAATATTATCAGCACATACAGTTGCAGCATAACCACGTTGTACAGCAATTACAACAGTCACTGCAATCGCAACAACCTGCCGAATCTGAGCCGGTACTTGTGGTTGATGTGTATGTTCTGTTTCTGTTCATTACATTGTTTAATGTACTTCTGTATTCAACATTGTTCGGCTCCATCTGTACAGCAGTCTGTAAAAAGCTTATAGCTTGGTCATACCAACCGACCTGCATTCTCGCAAGACCCGATAAATAATACCATTCCGCTGTTTTCGGCAATAAGTTAAGCATTTCAAGTGCCTCACGAATTCGTGACTGCGTTATAAGAATACGAACATTTTGAAAACTTGCCTGTCCGCTTGTATGCGTCTGTGATGTTGAATATCCTCTTGATGACGTACTGTATCCCGCATTAGTTGCGGTACGCTTATTCGTTATCATATCGTAGGCTTTGTTGATTTCTTTCATCTTTTCAGCCGCCAAATCCGCAAGCGGATTATTAATGTATCTGTCAGGATGATATTTTTTCACCAATTCTTTGTACGCTTTTTTTATTGTTTCTTCATCGGCGTTTTCACTAACGCCCAATACTTCATAAGGATTCATTACTTTCTCCTAAAATACTTTTCTGTTTAGTTTTTAGTGCAATATACATAATATTGTCCAAAACTTCTTTATTTTTGTATATCTCAAGCAAATTATATGCAGACGCCGCATTTTCAAGAGTGAACGTCATTGAGGTATATAAACCCTCTCTAATCGTGTCTTTTATTTCTTGTGCGTTTTTATCCTCATATTTTGCTTTAAAGGTATTGTAATCATTTTTCTTTACGTCTTTTTCCAAATCGTTATATGCGTCAATTATATATATCCATCGTCCTGTATTATATCCAAGCCACGCAAGAATACGTTTTTTATCCTTGTCCTCAATAAAATCGGGTGTAAATAATATTTCAAGAATTCTTGCAAAACAATCGGCTGTTTCATCAATTTCTTTGCAGTTATTTTTTTCAAGCCGACTCAATTCATCAAGACATTTTCTGATACTTTCATATTCTCTCGGATAATGTTTTTTAGCTTTTCTGACACCGTTTGCAAAAAGCAACATACTAAACAACGCTTTTATACTTTTGTCATCGTTCCAATCGTCAAGCAATTTCAAATAAGTGAGTATAACACCCATATCAGCGGCATAATTTAGAGCCGTATCATTTTCAACACATATATTTTCACGGATAGGATGTAACACGCATTTTTTATCTTTCATACTTATTTCGTTTTTGCAAACCGAAGATAAAACAATCGCAAGGAATGTTATGTCATAGCTAAGTCCCAGCCTTGCCGATTGCGAACATCTCTTGCCGATAGCCTTACACAATCCGCAATAATATGCTTTAAACGTCTTTAAGCCTTGTTCGCTCAACGCATTTTTGCATACTGTAACGTATCCGAACATTAAAACATTCCTTCCATAATAACATAAGTATATTTAAAGTATATCTCAAATCGCCATAAATTTCAAGGTGTATGATATATTTAAGATAAAATTTTATTTTTTATTCATAATTAAGCATACTTTTATCGTTATTATGAGAAAATAATATTAAAATAATGTGACTGGAGTAATTTAATATGAAACACGAAATGACTAACAAAGAATATAATGAATACGTAAAAACAAAAACACCCAATTCAAAGCTTTTTTCAAACTGTTTAAAAGCATTTGTATCAGGCGGAATAATATGCGTAATCGGGCATTTTATTTTAACTATGTTTAAAAAATGGGGACTTGATACAGAAGCCGCAAGCACTGCCACTTCAATCATATTGGTGTTTGCCGGTGCATTGCTTACAGGACTTGATATTTACCCGAAAATCGCTAAATTTGCGGGTGCGGGAACTATTGTACCGATTACCGGATTTGCAAATTCCGTTGTTTCCCCTGCTCTTGAGGCAAAAACCGAAGGTATGGTGCTCGGTGTCGGTGCGAAAATATTCACAATCGCCGGTCCTGTTATCCTTTACGGTACACTCGCCTCGTTCGTTGCCGGTATTGTGTATTGGATTATAAGTTTGTTTTAAAAAACAAAAATCTTCTTGAAGAAACAAAATTTACTTCAAGAAGATTTTTTTAATTATTTAAGTTCATATCCGCCGACAGGACGAATTGAAAGAACGTGGCACATATTTTCACCCAACACGTTCTCAATTTTTGTTTTAAATTCATCAAGCATATCAAGCGGAACAAACGCTTGTACAGTTCCGGCAAAACCACCGCCGTGAACTCTGTACGCGCCTCTGTCGCCAAGTATTTCGTCGCACAAAGCCAATGTCAACGACACTGCTTGATTTTTAGGCATACTTGTTGCAAACACATTTTGAAGATACATATACGACGACTGTCCCGATTTATTTACAAGTTGTTTGAAAAGTTCAAAATCATCATTTTTCAAAGCCTTAACTTCTTCCTGTGCACGTTTGTTATCATTAAAGAAATGGATTGCACGAAGTACTGCTCTGTCATTATTAAGTTTTGCACGAATGTTTTTGATATTCGCCATAAACTCATTTTCATCAACTTCACGCAAAAATTTCTTACCGAAAAATCCCGCAACTGCTTTCATATCAGACGGAATTGTCGCATATTCATCAGTTAAATCTGCGTGATCCGCACCTGAATCAATAATGCAAAGAGCATGATTATGCTTTTTCAAATCAAATTCAACTTTTTCAACTATCGGTTCTTCCGTACTCTTAAAATCAATAGCCACAACCGAACCGACAGATGATGCCATCTGATCCATAAGTCCGCTTGGTTTATTGTAATAAACATTTTCGGCGAACTGTCCGAATTTTGCAATTTCAATCGGATTTACTTCGTTATTTGCAAAAAGTCCGTTTATAATTGTTCCGACAAGCACTTCAAAAGCCGCTGACGATGAAAGTCCCGAGCCTTTAAGTACATTTGATGTTGTGTACGCGTCAAAGCCTTTAACATCATAACCCAAATCAACAAATTTTTTAATTACACCTCTTATAAGAGAAATTGCCTTGTCAAATTCCTTTTCTCTTATTTCAAGACTGTCAAGTTCAATCACATCAAGCGGATAGTTTCTTGATTGAATACGAACTGTGTTTGTACCGTTTGGCCTTGCGGCAGATATAACGTCAAGATTAACACTTCCCGCAAGTACACAACCGTGCTGATGGTCTGTATGATTACCGCCGATTTCTGTACGGCCAGGAGCAGAAAACAAAGCAATATCACCATCTTTACCGAATGTTTCTTCAAAGCCGTTTATAACATCAATATATCTGTCCGAATACTTTTTCACATCATTTTTATCGCATGAATACAAATATGTAAGCTTATCATCATATTCACCGTTTTTTAGTGCATTTATTGTTTCTTTTATAGAACGCATATAAAACCTCCGTCAAAAGTAAAGGTGTAACTCAGTTACACCTTGCCTTAATTATTTAATTTTACTCAACCATAAGAAAGTCACTTACAATCTGTTGCATTTCATCCTTATCGCATACAAGATCAAATACAACTGACTTATCTTTTAGTTCATAAAGTGACTTAGGAATTTGCATATTACTCTTTTCAGAAAGTTCCTTCAATAGAGTAAATTCGTCTTTACCGACAACTGCATTGTGATCCTCAAGTGCAATAAGAACGCTCTGATTAAACTTGAACGGACTTGCAGTTGATACAATAATTGTCTTTGTTGTGTCGCCTGTTTGAGCAACATACTTATCATAAACAGACTTTGCAACAGCTGTATGAGTATCAATAACATAATCATATTCAGATGCACACTTTTTAATTGTAGCCATTGTTTCTGCATCATCACAGCAACCTGCAGTAAACATTTCCTGCATTTTTGTCTTAACGTCAGCTGAAACTTCATAGCTGCCATTAGTGTTAAGCTCTTTCATCCATTCGCCAACAAGTTTATCGTCACAACCTGTAAGGTCATAAAGAAATCTTTCAAGGTTACTTGAAATAAGAATATCCATTGACGGTGAGATTGTTGTATGGAAATCTCTGTTCTTATTATAAACACCGGTCTTTATGAAATCTGTCAAAACATTATTTTCATTCGACGCACAAATAAACTTAGCGATTGGCAAGCCCATTTTCTTTGCATAATATGCGGCAAGAATATTACCGAAGTTACCTGTCGGAACGACAACATTAATCTTATCGCCGATTTCAATTTCGTTATTCTTTACAAGCTCTGCATATGATGAAAAATAATATACAATCTGAGGAACAAGTCTGCCCCAGTTGATTGAGTTTGCAGATGAAAGCTTAAATTGATTTCTGTCAAGAAGATTTTTATAATCAGTGTCTGTAAATATCTTCTTAACACCGCTTTGAGCATCGTCAAAGTTACCCTTAACCGCGGCAACACTTACGTTATTACCCTCTTGAGTAACCATTTGAAGCTTTTGAATTTCACTTACACCGTTGTCAGGATAGAATACGATAATTCTTGTGCCTGCAACATCTTTAAAGCCTTCAAGTGCAGCCTTACCTGTATCACCCGACGTTGCAACAAGGATTACGATTTCTTTATCTTCATTAGTCTTTTTCATTGATGTTGTAAGAAGATGAGGAAGAATTTGAAGTGCCATATCCTTAAAAGCACAAGTCGGACCGTGCCATAATTCAAGGAAATATGTTGTATCGTTAAGTTTATAAACAGGAGCAATGCTCTCTGTTTCAAACTTTTCCTTTGTATATGCACTGTCTATGCACTTTTTAAGTTCTTCTTCCGTGAAGTCCGAAAGGAACTTGCTAAGTACAAAATATGCTCTTTCGTTATATGACTTTGACGCCAAATTTTTAATCTCATCTAAACTAACTGAAGGAAAGCTTTCCGGAACAAAAAGTCCGCCCTCTGCACTAAGTCCTGTTTTTATAGCCTCTGCCGAACTTACAGATATGCTCTTATCCCTCGTACTATGATACTGCATTAATCAAAACCTCCAAATAATTAATCGTGCCTGTACAAATTTCATACGTTCAATTCATACAGGCACCTTTGTTTTTTCCGCGTCTTACGCTAATTTCTTTATGTAATCAGGTGCCGTTTCAGCATCTATGCTTACTGATATTACAAATGTGATTTCAAACTTTTGGCTCATAGTCTCAAGTCTGTTAAGGAATGATTCAAATCCGTCAAGATTGTCTGAGCCGACAATTTTGAAAATACCGTCAACAAAAATGTTTGTAATATCGAAGTCACGGCTTACAATACCGCTGATAAATCCAAGGAATTCATCATATGACTTAATTTCAAACTCTGATGTGTCTGCCATTCTCGCCTTTGACTTTACATCAAAAATATTTCTGTTTGTGTCGTTGCTGATAAAAACAACGTTGCCCTTTGCAACCGTTAGAGCGTTGTTCACTTTCTCAATAAGAGCCTTTGTCTTACCGGTGCCTTTTTTTCCAATTAGAAGTTCAACCATGTTAACCTTCCTCCTTTATAATAAATTTTTATTTTCTGAGAGTCGCCCTCTCTGATTTTACTTTAATCTTGCTTCAAGAGCGTCCTTTTCGCTTTCGTAACCCGGCTTACCAAGAAGTGCAAACATATTCTTTTTGTATGCTTCAACACCCGGTTGATCAAAAGGATTTACCCCAAGCAAATATCCTGAAAGACCGCAAGCCTTTTCAAAGAAATATACCATTTTACCGAAATTATATGCGTCAAGCGCAGGTACAATAACCGCAAGGTTAGGAACTTGACCGTCTGTATGAGCCAAAGCCGTACCCTGTGCGGCTTTTGAATTTACATAGTCGATAGTCTTGCCTGCAAGGAAATTAAGTCCGTCGATATTATCCTCTGTTGCTTGAATTTCAATATTCTTGCGAGGATTTTCAACAAGCAAAGCTGTTTCAAACAAAATTCTTTGTCCTTCTTGAATGTATTGTCCCATTGAATGTAGATCACTTGAGAAGTCTGCCGCCGCCGGGAAAATACCCTTGTTGTCCTTACCTTCACTTTCGCCGTAAAGCTGTTTCCACCATTCGCCGAAATAGTGAAGTGCAGGCTCATAATTAACCATCATTTCAACAGTCTTGCCTTTTCTTGCAAGTGCATTTCTTACAACCGCATATTGATAACATTGGTTTTCTGAAAGATTTGGATTAGCATATTCATCCTGTGCCTCTTTTGCACCCTGCATCATCTTGTCAATATCGATACCTGCCGCTGCAATCGGAAGTAAACCTACTGCAGTAAGAACAGAGTATCTGCCGCCGATGTCATCAGCGATAACAAATGTTTCGTAACCTTCTTCATCTGCAAGCGACTTCAATGCACCGCGAGCTTTATCTGTTGTTGCATAAATTCTTTCTTTTGCGCCTTCCTTGCCGTACTTCTTTTCAAGCAAGTCTTTAAATATTCTGAACGCAATAGCAGGTTCTGTTGTTGTTCCGGATTTTGATATTACGTTTACTGAAATATCTTTACCCTCTACTGTTTCAAGCAAATCAGCCATATATGTCGAACTGATGTTATTTCCGGCAAAGAAAATAGCAGGACCTTTTCTCTTGTCTTTGTCAAGAGCATTATAGAATGAATGTTGTAACATTTCAACAGCCGCTCTTGCACCAAGGTACGAACCGCCTATACCGATTACAACAAGTACATCTGAATCAGAGCGAATCTTTTCAGCCGCTTTTTTAATTCTTGCAAATTCTTCTTTATCATAATCCGTAGGCAAGTTTACCCAACCAAGAAAATCGTTACCTGCACCGGTTTTGTTATGAAGCATATTATGTGCCTCTTTAACATATTCAGCCATATTATCAATCTCATGCTGTCCAACAAACGGAAGTGCTTTTGAATAGTCAAACCTAATATTGCTCATTATATATTGCCTCCTAAATTTCATATAAAACATATTATGTTTTGTTACTTATTATTCTATACTATTTTGCCAAATAAATCAATAGTCATTGTGAAAATAGTTTGTGAATATTTATTTCTTTTTCATTTCAAAATTCTTGTTTTGTTTGGATTTTGTTGTGTAACGCCAAATTGAACGGTACAACATATAGTTATTCTTCGTCGTACGTTTCAAGAAAACTGTGTTTCACACCGTCAATTTTGTACGCAACAATCGCCTCTAAACTGACGTTTTCAACACTTTTGAATATATTCCCCTCAACGTACGGATTTACCTGTTTCAATGTTTTTATAAGTTCTTTTATTTCAACTCTCTTTGATCGGTTTTCTTCGTTATTACACGTTGTACAAGTATCCGTAAACTTGCAGGCACATTGTATAAAATGCAAATCGTTATATCGACACCACGATTTTATATCCTGCTCACGAATTAAATAAAGCGGTCGTATAAGTTCCATTCCCTCATAGTTTGTGCTGTGAAGTTTCGGCATCATTGTTTGCACCTGTCCCGAATACAGCATTCCCATTAATATCGTTTCAATTACATCGTCATAGTGATGTCCCAACGCAATTTTATTACAGCCCATATCCTTTGCGAATTTATACAAATATCCCCTTCTCATTCTTGCACACAAATAGCAAGGCGACTTTTCAACATTATAAACCGACTCAAATATATCGGATTCATAAATAGTTATAGGGATATTCAATTTCCTTGCATTTTCCTCTATAACCTTACGGTTTTCAGGGCTGTAACCGGGATCCATAACCAAGAATTTCACTTCAAATTCAAATTTATTGTGAAGTTTAAGTTCCTGAAAAAGTTTTGCCATAAGCATTGAGTCTTTTCCGCCCGATATACAGACCGCAATCTTGTCGCCCTCTTTAACCAAATCATAAGTATTAATTGCTTTTGCAAACATACGCCAAATTTTTTTACGGAATTTTTTTCTTATACTTTGTTCAACATCACGACTTATACTCTCAGCCTCTTTTCGCTTTATCGAATCCAACAGCCATGCAGTATATCCGCCCTCAAGGCTCACCGCGTCAATGCCTTTTTCTCTTAGCCGCTCCGCAACGTCTATGCTGATTTTACCTATTCTGCAGCAAATAATCAGTTTTTTTGATAAATCAACCTTTTCGCTTGTTTCTATTTCATCTGACGGAACATAAACCGCTCCCGGCATTTCGTCTTTTTGAACTTCTTCTTTGTCACGAATATCTATAATTTGATATGTGTCTTTATCTAATTTATTCAATTCTTCTATTGTTATGCTCATAATTATTCCCTATCCTCAAATATATTTCCTATTATTTCAGTAGGCATAATTTTATAACAAATTTGTCGATTTGTCAAATACAAAAAAGCAGAGTCATATCTTATGACTCTGCTTTTGTTTTATATCGTTTCCGCAAATTTCTTTGTATAATCTTCAAGTTCGGCAAGTTTTTCGTCTGACGGATTGAATATACAACCGAACGGCTTTTCAAAAGGCTTTAGTTTAAGCAATTCAAGATGATTATGCACCAACTGAATACCTTCACCGCCCCAGCCGTATGAGCCAAATACAAAGCAAGGCTTATTCTTCATATTAACAAGGTCAATCGAAGAAATAATATCCCATACAGGCTTTACCGCATTTCTGTTGATTGTCGGTGTACCGAATACAAGCGCATCCGCACTGTGAAGTGCCGTTATCATTTCGTCGTTGATTTCGGCAACATCATATTCTTTAACATCAAAATCACAAGAATTAAGCGTCTTTGCAATAGTGTCTGCCATTTTCTTTGTATATCCGTAAGCCGACGCATAGAATATTGCGACTGTTTTTTTCTCTGTAATTTTTGGTGCACTCCAAGCAGAATACTTTTTAACGGCTTCTGCTATATATTTTTTAAGTACAGGTCCGTGACTGTTACAAACCATTTCAATGTCAAGTGCCGACAACTTTTCAAGTGCCTTGACAACAAAAGAATTAAATGGCGATACAATGCAGTCATAATAAACTTTCATTGCTTTTTCATACTTATCGTAGTAAATTATATCCTCATCAACCACTGCGTCCTCACAATAGTGTGCACCGAATACGTCACAGCTGAAAAGTGTCTTTTCACTTTCAAGATATGTCACCATAGTATCAGGCCAATGCAAATTAGGAACTATACAGAATTTCAATACCTTTCCGTCACCCAAATCAAGCTCTGCACCGTCTTTTGCAATATGTTCCTTAAAAGTCATATTTGTTATTTCTTTTAGATTTCTTATAGCCGCAATACTGCCCACAACTTCAATATCAGGATTTAATTCAAGTATCTTCTTGACACTTCCCGAATGGTCAGGCTCTGTATGATTGCATATCAAATAATCAATCTCAGAAACAGGCATTATTTCCTCAATATTTGAAATATACGAATCAAGCAACTTTTCGTGTGCTGTTTCTATAAGTGCCGTCTTTTCACCCTTTACAAGATACGCATTATATGTCGTACCGTATTCAGTTTTCATAAAAATATCAAATGTTCTAAGTGTAGGGTCTTTCACTCCCACATAAAAAATATTATTCTTTAATTCAAGCATTTTTTATCATTCCTTTCACCGTTAATGCTATTTACAAACAATAGATACCCAATCTTTTCTTTGCTTGATTGAATTTATTTCAAAGCCGCATTTTTCAAGTGCCGCTTTAACGTCGTCTACTCTGTCTTCAATTATTCCCGAAGTAATAAACACACCGCCTTTTTTCATATATTCACGTGCTTTTGGAGCAAGTGCTACAATGACATCTGCAACAATATTTGCCACAACAACGTCATATTCATTTTTGGCAATTTCATTTTGCAATTCTGTATTTGTAATTATATCTCCGGCTTTAACCGTATATTTCGATATGTCGACATCATTCATGCCTGCGTTCTGATATGCAATATCAACCGCATTCGGGTCAATATCAACCGCAAACGCACTGTCTGCACCCAACAGCAATGATATAATTGACAAAATACCGCTGCCGCAGCCCAAATCAAGCACTTTAACGCCCGGTTTTATGTATTTTTCAAGTGTTTCGATACAAAGCTGTGTTGTATAGTGTCCGCCTGTACCGAAACTCATACCCGGATTTATATTGAATACAATTCTGTCGGTATTATCTTTAAGTTCTTCCCATTCAGGCTTGATAAGAATTTTTTCGCCTACTTCCAACGGGTGAAAATACTTCTTCCAGTTATTCGCCCAGTCTTCTTCCTTCATATTGTCAATATGGATTTCAAGTCTGCCGAACTCGTTTTCATCATCAAGCTGTTTCATTTCGGCAACAGTATTTCTGATTGCCATAAGCATTTCATGACCTGCCGCATTATCGCTGACATAGGCGATTACTTCCGTTTCGCCCTCTTTTTCCTTAATCAGCTCATCATCAACATAATCCCAATACTGTTTATTGTTTTCAAGAAAATCTTTAAAATCTTTTTCGTCCTCAATTTCAAGACCTGTTATCCCAAGCTGATACAGTCTTCCGCTCAAAGGCTCAATCCCCTCTGATGTCGTAAATATAGATACTTTAATCCAATCCATAATATCCTCCGTGTTTATAAAATCATTTGCAAAAAGCAATACACTTTCGTTATTGCTTTTTTAGTTATTAATCAAGAAAATCTTTTAATTTCTTACTTCTGCTCGGGTGACGAAGTTTTCTTAGTGCCTTTGCCTCAATCTGTCTTATTCTTTCTCTTGTTACATCAAATTCCTTACCCACTTCTTCAAGCGTTCTTGCACGTCCGTCGTCAAGACCGAAGCGAAGTCTTAAAACTTTCGCCTCTCTTTCAGACAATGTTTCCAAAACCGCTCCAAGCTGTTCTTTTAGAAGTACAAAACTTGCCGCCTCTGACGGTGCAGGCGCATCCTCATCCGGAATAAAGTCGCCAAGATGGCTGTCCTCTTCTTCGCCGATAGGAGTTTCAAGTGAAACAGGCTCTTGTGAAATCTTTGAAATTTCACGCACTTTATCAACAGGCATATTTAGTTCTTTTGCAAGTTCTTCCGGCGTAGGTTCACGGCCAAGTTCCTGCACAAGCTGTCTTGAAACTCTTACAAGTTTGTTGATGGTTTCAACCATATGAACAGGTATTCTGATTGTACGCGCTTGATCCGCAATGGCTCTTGTAATAGCTTGTCTTATCCACCATGTCGCATATGTTGAGAATTTATAACCCTTTGTATAGTCAAACTTATCAACCGCCTTGATAAGACCGAGATTTCCCTCTTGAATAAGGTCAAGGAAAAGCATACCGCGACCGACATAACGCTTTGCTATACTTACAACAAGACGCAAGTTAGCCTCTGCCAAGCTTTTCTTTGCTTTTTCGCCGTCCGCAATCAATAAATCAATCTGTTTTTTAGTATCTTCGTCTATCTCCTCGCCAATTTCTTCAAGCTGTTCTTTCGCTTTTTCTCCGTCTGCCATTCTTTTTGCAAGTGACAATTCTTCCTCGGGAGTAAGCAGATTAACTTTACCTATTTCTTTTAGGTACATTTTAACGTGGTCATCAATATTGATACCCTCCGGAACAGACAAGTCCTCAAGTTCTTCCTTACTTACTTCGATTTCTTCAAGTTCCTTATCCAAATCTTCAACAAGTTCGATAGATTCTTTTTCAAAAACGTCATAAAGTCTTTCTATTTCTTCCGGTGTCACTTCAATGTCTTCAAAAGCGTCACTTATTTCCTTAAAAGTAAGTACCCCTTTTTTCTTACCTTTTTCGATAAGTTCTCTTTTAATGTCTTTCTTCTTTTCCTGCATTAAACTATTCCTCCCAAGTATTTTTCTCATTTAGAAGTTCTTCACGTTGCTTAAACAAATCCATCAAATTCGTAGGGTCTGTTTCGGCATTGATATGCATATTCAACTTCTCCAATTTAATTGTATATAAAAGTTCTTTGACGGTTTCTTCGTCACCGCTGTAAACTTCAAGATTATAAAAAACTTCCGACGCCTCACTCAAATCGTCACCCGAAAAATCATTTAACATCATTGCCGGATCGGGTGACATTCCGTTTTCATAGCTGACATACATACTTTTCGCCAAACGTCTGTACACATCTGTTGAAAATTCCTCGGCTTTAATATGCGCCGACGACATTTTATAAAGTTTTTTACTTTGCGATATAAGTCCCAAAAGCCGTTTTTCAGCTTCAAGCAAACTGCTTGTAACCATTTGATTTTTCGTTGTTTCACGCTTTCTTTGTTCGACTTTTTTCTGATACTCATTTTTAGTCGGTATTCTTTTATAGCTGCCCTTTGATATTTTTTCGCGGTATTTGCTTGCTATCGCCTCTCGGCTTATTCCAGTATCCTCCGCGACTTTCGTTATATAGGCGTCTACCTCAACGGCATCTTTTAATTTTGTAAATATGTTTACTACCTCATCTATAAACAGTATCTTACCGTCCGTACTCGTTACGTCGTACTGCTTTTTTATCAAAGAAATCTTAAATTCAGTGGCAGGCATCGCATTCTTTACCGCCTCTTTGAATTTTTCAACTCCGTTTTTGTTTATGTATTCATCGGGATCTTTGGCATTTTTAAGCCGTATCACCCTTGCTCTGCCACCTACATTGTTTATTATGTCAATAGCTCTTAACGCCGCTTTTGTACCTGCCTCATCACTGTCGTAACATATCAGTATTTCACTGCCGTAACGCAACATCAATTTAGCCTGATTTTCCGTAATAGCCGTACCGAGCGTTGCAACAATATTTTTTATACCGGCTTGATATACGGATATTACGTCCATATATCCCTCACACAGTATTATCTCCGACGATTTTGCATTTTTCGCCAAGTTGAGCGAAAATAAGTTTCTGCCTTTATCAAAAACAGGTGTTTCGGGCGAATTCAGATATTTTGGTATTTTATAACCGTTAATTTCTTTATTGTCGTGCATAATCCGACCGCCGAAACCAATAACATTTCCTCTAACGTCAATTATCGGAAACATAACACGATCTCTGAATTTATCGTATATTCTGCCCTCACGGCTTACGGCAAGTCCGCCCTCGACAATTTCTTCTGTTTTAAACCCTTGCGAAGTCAAATATTTAAGCAAATGATCGTGTCCTTCGGGTGCATATCCCAAACCGTATACCGTAACCGTTTTCCAAGGTATATTACGTTTTGCAAAATACTTCTGACCTTTTTCGCCTATGCTTTTATCACGCAGGCAATTATAAAAAAATCTCGCTGAAAGTTTGTTCATTGCCAAAATACGTTTCTTCTTTTCATGCGACGCGTCCGAAAAATTCCCGTCATCTTCGGGAATTATTATACCTGCATTGTCGGCAAGCAACTTCAACGCATCAATAAAGTCAAGATTTTCTGTACGCATTACGAACTGCACCAAATTACCGCTCGCACCGCATCCGAAGCAGTGAAAAAGCTGTTTCTCTTGACTTACATGGAATGACGGTGTTTTTTCGTGGTGAAACGGACAAAGTCCGCTGTAATCACGTCCCGATTTTTTTAATTGTACATATCTCGATACATAGTCAATTATGTCATTTTCATCACATATTTGCGCTATCATATCGTCCGAAATTCTTCTTGGCACACCGTCACCTCCTTTTATCAATGGTACTATTTTCACACATAATGCGTAAAAATATACTTATCTTATCGTTTCAATTATTCTTTCTGCTAAAATCTTGCATTGATTTATAGCATATGTATCTTCATTTGCCGGTTTCTGAGCAGATACACCGAAATGTCCCATACCCGATACAGAGCTGTTGCCTATAAGCGTCATACCCGAAACAAGCGCGCATGAATGAATATGCTCCAAAGTCCTTTCCTGACCGCCGTACTTTGACGCACCGACAGTTACCGCCGCCATAGGCTTTCCGAGCCACTTTTTATTAGCTCTTGCGTCCCTTGTCTTGTCAAAAAAACATTTCATCTGACCCGTCATAGAACCAAAATAAACAGGACTTCCGAAAACGACAAAATCAGCTCTTTCGATTTTATCAAATAATGTATCAAGTTTTGTATCTTTATAGCACTTTTTTGTACAAGGCGTTGAACAGGCTACGCAAAACGGTGTTTTTGTATCCATAATCGCCTCACTGACACTGCAAATTTCAGTTTCTGCACCCTTTTCGGCACAGTGTCTTAAAATTTCGTTAAGCAAAAATGCTGTATTTCCGTCATTGTTATGACTTCCGTTTAATGCTAATATGTACATATTATACGCTCCAATCTTTCATCAAAACAGAGGTAAAAATACACTTCACGTTATATTTACCCCCATTTTCTCATTTTATAACATTTTATTTATATTATATTGAAATTTTATTCAAAAAATGCTTTATGTCTTAAAAACTTTCGCTTTTTATAATACAACATACGCACCCAAAAATCCTTTTTTAATTTTAAAATTTCTCATAATCCGCAAAAAAGAGGATGATACCACCCTCTTTTTTGTAACTAATTCATAACAGCAGTACCGATAATGCTGTTAATATCTTCAATATTGTAACGTTCCATATATTCCTTAATTTCTTGCTTTACAGGAAGAATTAAATCCGGTTTTACAAAAAGTCCTGTACCCAAAGCCACAAGCGAAGCACCGGCAAGCATAAATTCGATTACATCCTCACCGCTCATAACGCCGCCCATACCTATCAATGGCAATTTTACAGCCTCATGCACTTCATGAATCATTCTGACTGCAACAGGTTTTACGGCAGGACCTGAAAGTCCGCCTGTATTGTTTGCCAAAATCGGACGTCTTGTGTGTATGTCAATTTTCATACCCATAAGCGTATTTATAAGCGACAATCCGTCTGCTCCGCCCGCCTCTGCGGCTTTTGCGATTTCAGTGATTGAAGTTACATTCGGTGAAAGTTTTACAACAAGCGGTTTCTTTGAATGTTTTTTTACTGCACTTGTAAGTTCGTTTACTACTTTAGTGTCTGTTCCGAAAGCTAAACCGCCGTGCTTTACATTAGGGCAAGAAATATTCATTTCTATGATTGCAACGTCAGTATCTGAAAGAATTTCAGCCATTTCACAATATTCCTCTATCGTGTTACCCGACATATTTGCAATTACATTTGTGTCATATTCCGCAAGTATCGGCATTATGTGCTTTGCGAAATGCTCAACACCCGGATTTTGAAGTCCGACACTGTTTAATATACCGCTCGGCGTTTCTGCAATTCTCGGAGGTTTGTTTCCCTCTCTCGGTACTCTTGTAAGACCTTTTGCACCGAACCCTCCGTACTCCTCGATAGATACAAATTCATTGTATTCCATACCGAAGCCAAAAGTACCCGATGCAGTTACGATAGGGTTTTTAAATTCAACACCGCAAAAATCAATTTTTGTATTAGTCATTCAGAGTCACCTCCTCAGAGTAGAAAACAGGACCGTTTGTACAAACCTTTGCATATCTGTCTGTACCCTCTTTATTCGTTTCACAGCTACATACAAGGCAAGCACCGATACCGCAGCCCATACGCTGTTCCAAAGACACCTGACACTTTATACCTCTGCTTTCCGCAATTTTCTTAACAGCTTTAAGCATAGGCATAGGACCGCATGAATAAATCATATCGCACTTATGCGAATCAAGATATTGTTCCATAGCCGATGCAATATATCCGTTGTAACCGTAACTTCCGTCATCTGTTCCGACTATAACCATATTTGAAACATCGTTAAATTCATCTTCCATAACAACTCTGTCTTTACTTCTGAAACCGAGAAATACATCGGCATTTATATTCTTTGCCAATTTGTATAGTGGAAATACACCGATACCGCCACCGATTATAACAGCATTTTTCACACTGTCCTTTATTTCAAAGCCGTGTCCCAAAGGACCCATAACATCTATATAATCGCCGACTTCTTTTTTAGCAAGTTCCTCTGTACCCTTACCCTTGACTTCAAAAATAAATCTTACTTTTCCGTTTTCGGCGTCACAAATACTTATAGGACGTCTTAAAAATGTGCTGTCACCGCAATTTATATGAAGGAACTGTCCGCATTGTGCCTCTTTTGAAATATCTTCACTTTCGATTACAAAATCAAAAATTCCGTCTATAATTTCCGTCTTGCTGATTAGTTTGCAATTCTCAACTTTTTTCATCTGCTACTCCTTATAACACGCTTGTAAGATCATTTTTCATTCTGATTGCCTCTGCTCTTGCCGCCTCGGCAAACTGTTCTTCTTTCCAATCGCCCTTTTTATATGCACACATAATACCTCTTGACGAGTTCACTATCGCACCAAGTCCGTCCTCATTAAAGCATGGCTTAACACCCTCTGCGCCGCCGCCTTGTGCACCATAACCCGGTACAAGGAAGTATGATTTAGGCATAAGCTTTCTCAAAACCTTTGCCTGTTCGGGATATGTTGCACCGACAACCGCGCCGACTGCACCGTATCCGCTCTTGCCGATAGTTTCTTCGTTCCACTTATTAACACACTGTGCAACCTTTTCATATATATGTTCGTCACCGACAAGCAAATCCTGCAATTCGCCGGATGACGGATTAGATGTCTTTACAAGTGCAAATATCGCCTTATCAAACGTCTTACAATCATTTACAAACGGCTGTATTCCGTCTGTTCCCAAATAAGGATTTACTGTAACACAGTCAACAGGGCAAGGCTCACATTCCACACCATCTATATCAACTTTACCGAGATATGCTTTTGAATAAGCCTCTGCCGTACTGCCTATATCATTTCTCTTTACGTCAAGAATTATATACAAACCCTTTTCTTTTGCATACGAAATAGTTCTGTGCATTACTTCCTCACCGCACAGACCGTACATTTCATAGAAAGCCGACTGTGGCTTTACAGCAGGTACAACGTCATAAAGTGCGTCTATAAGACCCTTGTTAAATTCCCATATAGCCTCTGTCGCACCCTTTAAATTCTGTCCGTATTCGGCATATGCTTTTTTTCTGATATACTCCGGAACATATTCGATTTTCGGGTCAAGTCCGGCTACTGACGGATTGCCCTTTTCCTTAATTTTCTGTACTAATAAATCTACTGACATTGTTTACCTCCTACGCAAGTTCACCATTGTTTACAACTATTTTTCCGCCTACTATAACGTATTCCGGTTTACCGCAAAGAGTAAAGCCGTCAAACGGAGAGTTTTTGCTCTTTGACTGGAATTTTGAAATATCAACCGTCCATTCTTTTGACGGATCAAATATCGTAATATCGGCGTCTGCGTCTATCGACAAACTGCCTTTATTAATTCTTAGTATTCTTGACGGATTAACTGCCATTTTTTCAATAAGTTCGTTCAAAGTCAAAACACCGGATTTTACAAGGTATTGAAGTCCCAATCCCAATGATGTTTCAAAACCTACGATACCGTTTAATGCAAGTGCAAACTCGCAATTTTTCTCATCAATATGGTGCGGTGCGTGGTCTGTTACGATACAATCAATCGTTCCGTCTTTCAATCCCTCTTTGATTGCCTCGACATCATCAGAAGTTCTTAAAGGCGGGTTCATTTTCGCATTTGTATTAAAGCCGTCAACAGCATTTTCAGTAAGTGTAAAGTAATGCGGGCAAGTTTCGCAAGTAACGTTTACTCCGCGTTTTTTAGCCTGTCTTACAAGTTCAACAGAACCTCTTGTACTTACATGCGCAATGTGAATTGCAGTATGTGTAGCTTCTGCGATTAGTATATCTCTTGAAACCATTACTTCTTCTGCCGCTCTTGTTATACCCTTTAAACCAAGATATGTTGCCATAAAGCCCTCGTTCATCTGACCGCCGTCGGCAAGTCCCAAGTCCTCGCAGTGAGATATAACGGCTATATCAAACATTTTTGCATATTCCAACGCTCTTCGCATAAGCCCCGATTCAACAACAGGTCTGCCGTCATCTGATATTGCAACCGCACCGGCATTTTTAAGTTCGCCGATTTCAGCAAGCTCCTTACCCTCAAGACCTTTTGAAATTGAGCCTATCGGATATACGTTTACATGACCGACTTCCTTAGCCTTTGTCTTTATATAAGTAACAATCGGCTCACTGTCTGTTACAGGCTTTGTATTCGGCATACAAGCGATTGATGTGATACCGCCCATTGCGGCACTTCTTGTACCCGATTCAATATCTTCTTTATATTCCTGTCCCGGATCTCTCAAATGGCTGTGCATATCAACAAGTCCCGGTGACACAATTTTACCTTCTGCATCTATAACGGTAACGTCACCGTCGGCATTAATGTTTTCGCCTATTTCGGATATAACGCCGTTATCCACAAGTACGTCCGCTACTTTATCAAAATCATTTTTAGGGTCAACTACCCTACCGCCTTTAATTAATATCTTCATATTCTTTCCCTTTCGTTAGTCTTCAAATCCGCCTCTTGACAATATATACATAACCGCCATTCTGACTGCAACACCGTTTGTAACCTGTTCGTTTATAACGCTTTGTTCGCCGTCAATGACGCTTGATGAAAATTCCACACCGCGATTTACCGGTCCGGGGTGCATTACAAGTGCGCCCGGTTTGGCAAGTTTTAATCTCTCGTTGTCAACTCCGAAGAATCTGTAATATTCTCTTATACTTGGGAACAAGCCTTTTTTCTGTCTTTCAAGCTGTATTCTAAGTCCCATAACAACATCTGCGTCTTTTATCGCATCCTCAACATTGTTAAATACTTTTACTCCAAGTCTTTCCATTCCCGGAGGCATAAGCGTTGTAGGGCCACCTACGCTTACATCTGCACCAAGCTTTGTAAGTCCGTAAACATTACTTCTCACAACTCTGCTGTGGTAAATATCTCCTATAATCGCAACTTTAAGACCTTTAAAACTGCCCTTTTTCTCCTTGATTGTAAGCATATCCAAAAGTGCTTGCGTAGGGTGTTCGTCCATACCGTCACCGGCATTGATTACCGACGCACTTACAAGCGGAGCGATAAGATGCGGTGCACCGCTCATATTATGTCGCATTACAAGAATGTCAGTACCCATTGCATTGATTGTTTCGGCAGTGTCTATAAGCGTTTCACCTTTCTGTACCGATGAACCGCTTGCAGTAATATTAGCCGCGTTGGCACTCATATATTTAGCCGCAAGCTCAAAAGATAATCTTGTTCTTGTACTGTTTTCATAAAACAGATTTACAACAGTTTTGCCTTGAAGATGAGGAGTCTTTTTATTAGTCTGACCTAATATAAGTTTCATCGTTCCGGCTGTTTCAAGTATGTTTTCTATTTCTTTCGCACTTATGTCTTTAAGTCCGAGTAAATCTTTCTTCATTATTAATTATCCCCCTTACCGCATATTGATACTTTTTCTAATTTATCATCGTTTATTACAACATCAATATATTCATCATGTGAAGTCGGAACATCTTTTCCAATGTAGTCAGCACGGATAGGAAGTTCTCGGTTTCCTCTGTCTACAAGTACCGCAAGTTCGATTTTTTCCGGACGTCCCATGTCAAAAAGTTCTTCCATCGCCGCTCTTATAGTTCTGCCTGAATACAATACATCGTCAACTAAGATTATTTTCTTATCCTCTATTGAAAATGCAATGTCGTTTCCCGCAACTACCGGGTGCTTGCTGAGTCTTGTCAAATCATCTCTGTAAAACGTTATATCAAGACTTCCGAGTTCAAGCTTAATACCCTCGATTTCTTCGATTTTCTTGATTATAAGCTTTGCAAGTGATACACCTTTCGTTTGAATACCTATTATGACAAGATTTTCAGTTCCTCGATTTCTCTCAACAATTTCATATGCAATTCGGCTGACCGCTCTTTTTGAGGTAGCCTCATCCATAAGCACTGTTTTTTCTTCGTAATTCGCCATAACCTTTCCTCCGTCTTGGCTGTACTGTATTATATTACGCCATATTTATTTATATTATTATATAACATAATTCACTTTTTGTCTATACAATGACAGACAAAACATTCAAAATAATTTACCTATGTTTTTTCTTGGGTAAGAAAAAAGCACGTTTAAAACGTGCTTTTATTTTTCTATAACCAACCATACTCCGCCAGAGCTACTGCTATCAGACGGTGCAGGATTAACTTTTGAATATAAACAGTCTTCGCCACTATCATAAATTACTCTATAAACGTCACCTTCGTCTATTGCCTCGTAATTTTTTCCATCTGTCAGACTATCAACTCCAAAACTCTCACCTATATATTTTAATTTCATTTTTTATCTCCTGTTTGTTTCTGTTTCCATAATGGAATATATCTATTATTCATATAATCAGTCCAATGTTTATTAAGATAATTTCTTTCTTCCTCGTATTCTTCAACCGACATATCTTCTCTCCAAAACGGTACTTCTTTAATCGTACCTCTTGCCCAGTCACTTTTCTTGCTCTCCATTTTCTTAATCCTTTCAATCATATTTTATATAAATAAAATATAACAAAAACTCATTGACCATACAACCTTTATTTGATAGAATGTAAGCAAGAGGAATAACCAACGGTTATTTCTGCATAACGGTTTATTATAAACTTTAACCGTCTACTTGGCAGAGTAGGCGGTTACTTTTTTTATTTTTGATTTTTCTCTTGTTCTGCTCTTTCACGTTCTTCTTCCACCATTCTCATATACTCTCCGAATTTCTGCGCGTGTTCCTTCGCTCTTCGACATAAAGCCGTCAACTCTTCTTTTGTCAATTTTCTTTCTGTATTGTCCGAGTTCTCATTCTGTAATTCCTTTTCTTGATTTTTCATATTTTATCCTCTCTTTCTTAAATTAATAAATATCATATTTCAAGGTTAATTTTCAATTTTAGGATTGACCTCTGTAAATTTTTCACTTATACTATATATAAAGCCGTTGTTTTGAAACAGGACTCTTGGCAATCGGAGCCTTGCCTTCTGAAGTAAGACAACGGCTTTTTTATTGAAATTAATATCACAAAATAATTTTATTATCTACATTCTGCCTCAAAAATTCTTGACAATTATTTCATTATAGACTATACTATCTGTTAAGGATACAATATTTATACTACCTAATGGCGCCTTTGTTGTGCCGTTTCGTATAGATATTGTATCCTTTATTATTTAACTGAAATATATTCCGTAAGAAAAAACGTGTAAAAAACGTGTACAGTCTATTTAAAACAAAAACAAACCGCCAATTTTAGCGGTTTGTTTTTTAATTGGTGGAGGTGAGGAGAATCGAACTCCTGTCCGAAAACATATCCACCCAAGTTTCTCCGAGTGCAGGTTATGGTCAATATTCCCTTTGATACTACTCCACAACCAAAGTTATATCATCGGTAGTCCTTAAATCATGGAAAAGGTCAGGACATCCCTTTACTCACGTTCACCACTAAAATGATGCCTTGCCCTATGCCGTGGTACTCACAGGGGAGACAACGCCGCAATTAGGCAGCGTAAGCTAATTCTGTATCGTTAGCGTTTATATTTAAAAGTTTGAGCCGTTTTAAGTGGCACTCAACACTACTCGCTACTCGGGATTCAACATCCCCGTCGAAACCATTGCACCCCCATATTAATAACGGTTATAATTTTTTATCGACCGCTCAATATTACGTTTTGCGTCTTTCTTTGCAATATCTTCACGCTTATCATAAAGTTTTTTACCCTTTGCAACTGCCAAAGATACTTTAACCAAAGAGCCTTTCAAATACACTGCAAGAGGAATTAAAGCATAACCGTCCTGCTGCATTTGGTTTGTAAGTTTCAATATTTCTTTCTTATGAAGAAGAAGTTTTCTGTCCCTAAGAGGGTCACGATTAAATATATTTCCCTGTTCAAAAGGGCTTATATTCATCTGCTTTATAAATACTTCCCCGTTTTTGATTGACGCATACGCGTCGGTAAGATTAACCTTACCCAATCTTGCAGATTTAACTTCTGTTCCGGCTAATTCTATGCCTGCCTCTATTGTTTCCAAAATAAAATACTCGTGACGTGCTTTTTTATTCTGCGCAAGAGTTTTTGTATTTTCTTTTTTATCCGCCATAGAAATTCTCCTTTCGTCAAACTGCTTTGATATTATAACATATCCTAAAACAAATTGCAAACAAAATCATATATTAAGATTTTCTCTGATTATGCAAAATATGCTTTTTTTCGCCGACTTTATATAATTTACTCTCATACGCATTATTTTCATCGTAAACAAGCTTCGGTACAGATGACGGCTTACCGTTTTCATCAAGCGAAACCATCGTAAAAAATGCAGTCAGTGCAATCTGTTTATTACCTGTAATAAGGTCCTCCGACTCGACTGTCACAAAGACCTCCATTGACGAACGTCCCGCATATATGACCTGTGCCTTACACGTTACAAGCTCGCCCACAAGCACCGGCTTTTTAAAATTAAGCTCGTCAACTCGTGCGGTTACAACGTTTGTGTGGGCGTGTTTCTGTGCCGCAACCCCTGCCGCACTGTCCATCATTTTCATAATTTCACCACCATGCACATTCCCCGCCGGATTAGCCTGCATTGGCAATACAAGCTGTGCAAGTATCGAATGTGAGTGTTTCATTGTCTGTGATTCCATTATGCCGCCTCCCTACTGCACATTTTTAATTATTTTTAGCATTTTCAAGCATTTGCTTTGCGTGACTTAAAGCAAGTTCCGTAACCTCGCCGCCGTCGATTATTCTCGCAAGTTCAAGTTCTCTGCCTTCTTCGTCAAGCTCTTTTAAAGTTGTAGACGCAAGCTCGCCGTCTGTATTCTTCTGTATCAAATAATGATTATCCGCCATTGCCGTAAGCTGCGGAAGGTGTGTAATACAAATAACCTGCTTGTTTTTTGCAATAACCGCAAGTTTTTTCGCAATACTCATTGCCGCCTTACCGGAAACACCGGTATCAATTTCATCGAATATCATTGTATCAACGCCGTCCGAATCAGCCAAAATCGACTTTATCGCAAGCATTACTCTTGACAATTCACCGCCCGACGCAATTTTCACAAGCGGTTTTAACGGCTCACCCGGATTTGTGCTGATTAAAAACTCAACCTTATCCATACCATTATCGTAAAATGTACCGTTATTCTCTATATTAACCTTAAATTTGGATTTTTCCATATTAAGCTCATGCAACGACTTTTCGATATTTTCTTCAAGAACTTTTGCGGCATTTTCACGTCTTTGCGTAAGAACATTGCCCTTTTCTTTAAGGTCTTTCGTTATGCTTTTAAGTTCTTCTTTTAGTTCGTTTGTTCTCTCATCACTTAGCTTTATATCATTAAGTTCGCTTTCGGCTTTTTTCAAATATTCAAGTATTTCTTCAATACTGTTTCCGTATTTGCGTTTCAATCTTGAAATCAAATCAAGTCGTTCTTCAATTTCGTTTAAAGTCTGCTCATCAAATTCAACAGTTTCGCCGAACTCTTTTATTTCGTGTGCCGTATCTTCAAGCGAATACATAATTTCATTTAAAGTATCATAAATCGATTTAAGTTGAGGATTTAAGTCGCTTATCTGAGAAATCTCATTCACGGCAATGCTTATACCGTCATATGCGGATTGTATTTCATCACCCTCATACAAGTTCATATACGCCTCATTTACGGACTTTGTTATCTGCTCCGCATTGGTGTATATATCACGTTGTTCTCTTAAATCGTCCTCCTCACCTTTTTCAAGCGACGCTTTTTTTATTTCCTTAACTTGATATTCAAGCAAGTCAATCCTTTGCATTTTTTCCTGCTCGTCCATTTCAAGTGAAGAAATCTTCTTTTCTATTTCACGTTTTTTTGATAATATGTCCTTATACCTGTTTATATATTCCTCATTATCAGCATACGCGTCCAAAAACGTAATATGTCTTATCGGCGTCAAAAGTGCCTGATTATCGTGCTGACCGTGAATATTAATAAGTCTGTCCGATATTTCACGAAGTATGTTAAGCGTTACAACCATTCCGTTTATTCTCGCTGCGCTTTTTCCCTCTTTTGTAACTTGTCGTGTAATTATAACAGTTTCGTCCTCAACGTCAATATCGTTTTCTTCAAGAACATTTATAACACTTTTAGGTGCATCAAAAACAGCTTGTACAACAGCCTTATCCGTACCGTATCTTACAAGCTCTTTATTTGCTCTGTCGCCCAAAATCATATTTATCGAATCTATTATAATAGACTTACCTGCACCGGTTTCACCTGTAAGCACACTTACACCGTCATGCAAATTTATGTCTAGTTTATCTATCACCGCTACATTTCTGATAGAAAGCTGGTTTAACATACTTTGTAATACTCCTTACTGAAATAATTGAATCAATTTTTCTGCAATTTCCGCTGCCTTTTCTTCATTTCTTGCAATTATGAGCAATGTATCATCACCGGCAATAGAACCCAAGAACTCGTTACGCATAGACGCATCAACAGACGCCGCAACAGCCGACGCCATTCCCGGATATGTTTTCACAACGATATTATTCATTGCATAATCAACACTTATTACCGTATCGGTAATCATATTTATACGTCTGTCAAGTTCCTCCGGAATATCCTTAGAAGATGAATAAACACTTCCACCGTCAGGCAACGGTATTTTTATAAGTCCAAGTTCCTTAATATCTCTTGATACAGTCGCTTGTGTAACATTATACCCGCACTTATTGAGTTCACCTATAAGTTGTTCGTGAGTCTTGATATTCTTCTCATGTATTATTCTGAGAATTTGACCCTGTCTTTTGTACTTCAACTCTTATCCTCCCTAATTACGATAACTTTTTAATTAATGTGTCGTAAAACGACTGTTCACCTATTTTTATTAGTTCAAAATCATATTCGGATTCGGTAATTATTACTTCGTCCGCATTTTTTATATATCCCTGAATGTCACCGTCCGCCGTAACAACCGCGTCCGCATTTCCGTATTCTCCGTCAAGCTTTATTCTTATATCCTTATTTGACGAAAGTACCGCACTTCTGACAGACAACATATGTGCACATATCGGAGTCGCAACATACAATCTCATACAAGGGTCTACCACCGGTCCGCCGGCTGATATTGAATAACCCGTAGAGCCTGTCGGTGTTGCGATTATAAGTCCGTCGGCGGTGTATCTGTTTACCGCTACACCGTCAGTCGAAAGTTCCATATAGATAAGTTTTTCGCCCGCCACTTTCGACACCACAACGTCATTGAGTGCATGAAACGAAAATTGGATTTTATTTTCTTTTCTTATTTCCGCTTTCATCATCATTCTTTTTTCGACAGTGAAATCATCCTGCAAAAACTTTGAAATAGCGTCCCCCATATCGTCTATTTCAATCTCGGTCATAAAACCGATTTTACCGAGATTTATTCCCAATACGGGAATTTTTCTTTTTGCACATTCCGCAGCTCTCTGCAAAATAGTACCGTCACCGCCGAGAACGATAAGATATTCCGCATTGTCAAGTATCTCGCTTTCGGCAACGTAATTAACATTCAATCCAAGAACGCTGTACGCCTCATCTATATAAATTTCAGCTTTTCCGTTTAAAAATTCAACAAGTCGCTTTGTGTTTACCAGACCTATATCCTTACTGTTATTAGGTATTACCGCTATTCTTTTCATAAATGTTTCACCTCACTACCCCTATTATACATATTATACACCACAAATTGCTTTTTTTCAATAGTTTTTATCGCATTGATTTATTGATTTATATTTGCATTTTTTTTCGTTATATGGTAAAATTCCTTTAATAATTAAGTGATAAGGGGAATTTAAAATGTCAATTTCATTTCGCGGAGCAAAAAAATATAAAAAGCATAACGGATTTGATAAATCAGCCGAAATACATTCACCGCTCCCTGCACCTGTATACTTTTTTAATCTTGTTCAAAACACTGATGTTGCGTTAAGTCCGCTTGTCGAAGTCGGTGATACGGTTGAAATCGGTTCAAAAATCGCCGATCTTGAAAGCTATGACGCAATGCCGTTATACAGTTCCGTATCAGGTATTGTTACATCTGTAAGCGATACGTTTATATGCGTTGAAAATAATATGAAGTACACCGCAGTCCAAACTCAAAAAACGGATAATATTAATTTTCTTACCACGCGTGAAATGTTGTGGATTATTCGTGAGGCAGGCATTTGCGAAGTCAGAAACGGTATTCCGGCACACATACTTTTAGGTACTGAAAAAAAACCTGAATATATTATAGTACCTACATTTGACAGCGACCCGTATGTTTCCTCAACGCAGTTTGCCTCACTCGGAAACACCGAAAAAATCTTAAAAAGTCTTAACATTGTGATGAAAATTCTTAATACAAAAAAGGCAATTATAGCCGTTGAAAATAATACAAAAAAGATATTTTCCGATTTCAAACTAAATCTTAGATATAACGAAAATATTTCTCTCTGCTCGCTCAAAGCACGTTATCCGCAGAGCAGAGATGACATTCTTGTGAAAACGCTTACAGGCAAGGATATTGACAAAATAAATACCGTCATACTGTCACCCGAAACACTTTGCAACATCTATGACGCACTTACACTTCAAAAGCCTGTTACGGAAAAAATTATAACGGTTTCAGGCGACGATATTCTTCCGCCGAATAATTACAAAGTGCCGATAGGCTTGCCTGTTTCGTCACTTCTTCACGACAGCGGATATACTTCTCCCGAAACGGTTATAGTCGGCGGTATCGTTGACGGTCGTCAAATCACCGACCTTGACGAGCCGATAACATCAAGTACAAATTCAATCATTGCATTTAACGACAGTTCAAATATTCCCAAATACAGAAAAGAACTTATCTAATCAGATAAGTTCTTTTTCTTTTAAAACTTTATAAAGCAATTCACATGAACATTCAACAAAATTCTGAATATCTTCTTTTTGTGTATATTCAAATTCTCTGTCCGTATTTGAACTGTATCTTTCGTAATAATCAACAATAAACTTAACCTGTTTTGTAAGCTGATTATGCTCGTAATACGGCAGATAATCTTTTATTTCACCCGCATTTTTCAGTATATCAAAAGTCGGATGATATGTAAGACTTCTTAAATGCCATACGTCAATATCATTCCAGTCCTTTTTTATAACCTTTAAAAATTCGGGGTTTTTCTTATATTCCTCCGCATATTTAATCCTTGTCGGCATATACATCGTAACCGACCACATTATATCCGTCAGCAAATGCACATAATACCCAAGGTAAAACCAATAATCGGCGTTTGATTTATCGTTTAGATATTCCTTTTGGAAGTCGTTATATCGGCAATCACGTTTCATACCGCTCGGTGACCAATGAGTTATTTTAGGCGGCGGTGTGAACTCACCAAAACTGTCCTTAACACCGTATCCGCAGTCAGGTGCAACACTGCCTATGACAAACTCTCTATGATATTTTTTAGCTATTAAATTATCAATAAAACACCTTGCCACTCTTAAATGAACTCCCCAAGTTGCCAATATAATACACCTCCGATTACCACTGAGCTATTGCTATATTATACAAAAGTTTAATGCTGTTTTCTATGTCACTCATGCTTGCCATTTCAGACGGTGAATGTACATATCTTGTCGGTACGGAAATACCGCCCGTCTTAATTCCTGCTCTTGTAAGATGAATTGCACCTGCGTCTGTACCGCCGTCCGTCATAATTTCAAGCTGATACGGAATTTTGTTTTTCTTAGCAGTTTCAATCATCATTGTGCGAACATCGGCATCACACATAATCGAACGGTCCATAACCTTTATAGCCGTACCCTTACCGAGTTCAATCGCCATAGTCGGTGCGGACGGTGTATCGCCCGTATCGGTAACGTCAACCGCTACCGCAATATCTGGATTGATTGCAAAAGCTGCCGTTTTCGCTCCGCGAAGTCCCACTTCCTCTTGAGTTGTAAACACGAAATACAAGTCGTTTTCACAATCTTTTATTTCACTCAAAGCCTGCATTAAAATCGCACAGCCGACTCTGTTGTCAAGAGCCTTTGAAACAACATTATCGCCACACTTCACAAATCCGCCGACAAATGACGCGGTATCACCGATTGAAACTATTTTTTCAGCCTCTTTCTTATCTGCCGCACCCAAATCAACGTATAATTTGCTTATAGCCGGTTTATCTTTAAAACTTTCTTCCTCTGCACCGATTACGCCCTCAACGCCGTTTGCAAAACGCACACGAAGATTTACAAGATTTCTCAAATTAAGTCCGCCGACTGACGAAAAACGCACAAATCCTTTATCGTCAATATCGGTTACAATTATACCAATCTCGTCCATATGTGCCGCGAACATAATCTTTTTGCCGCTGCCTTTTTTATGAGCAATAAGATTACCCATTGCATCAACCGAAAGTTCGTCACAATACTTTTTTACATTATCGGAAATAAACTTTCTGATTTCATTTTCCGAGCCCGAAACACTGTTTATTTGTGTTGCTTTTTCCAATACATTTAAAATATCCATTATATCATTTCTCCGATTTTATTTAAAAATAATCTGATATACTCCGTCATACTGTTAATATCATCAAGTGACATTACGGAAACAGGCGAATGAGAATATCTGCAAGGAACAGACGAACTCAGGCATATCGCACCGTCCGCTCCGCTCTGCATTGCACCGCCGTCACTTGTCTGTGGCATTAAAACCTGAGGCTGTACCTTTATTTTCGCCTTTTTAGCGGCTTTAATCATTTTTTCTGTTATTTCTTTATCCGCAATTATTGTTCTGTCTGCAAAATTAACAACCGCACCGTCACCGAGTTTTACACCCGCATTACTTTCACAACCGTACATATCGGCTGTTTCGGCAGATGAAACCGACAATATAACATCGGCATTTATTCTGTGCGATACGATTTTCGCGCCTCTTGCTCCGACTTCACGCTGTACCAAAAAGCACATATATGTGTCGTATTTATATTCTTTCTCAATTGCATTTATAAGCGAGGTACAAATACCGCTCCTGTCAAGTGCTTTGCCTTTGACGTTACTGCCAATTTGCATAAATTCAGTGTCAAAAGTCACATAATCGCCGAGTTTAACGTACTTTTCCGCATCCTCTTTGTCCTTTGCACCGATGTCAATAAACAGCTTTGAAGCTGCCACAACATTTTCACGTTCGGACTTTGTCTGCAAGTGTATTGCTTTCATACCGATAACACCCTTGATTTTATCAGCACCGATTACAACCTTTTTTGAAATAATTTTTCGCGGGTCAATATTGCCTACCGCTTTAAATTTCAAATAACCCTTTTCGGTTACTCCGCTTATGATAAAACCGGGTTCGTCCATATTAACCGCAACTGCGATTTTTTTACCGCTGTCACTGCCTTTTTTATATGCAATAACATTACCCATTGTATCAACGGTAATATCGTCAACATTATCTTTAATTTCCGCAATTATCAAATTTCGTATATCATTTTCATTTCCGCTTACAGCATTTATTTCAGACATTTTTTTCAGAAGTTCAGCCATTGTAATTCTCCCCTCTGTTCTTTTATAAATTCAGTCAGCAGATTAACTGTCGCTTTAACATCTGAAACCGCCAAAGTTTCAACTGATGTGTGCATATATTTAAGCGGTATTGATATAAGTGCCGTCGGTACACCGTCACACGCCACTTGTATCTCCCAAGCGTCCGTACCTGTATTGCCGCCGTCAACGTCCGTGCTTACCTTTATTCCGTGACGTTTTGATACCGCAAAAAGTTCATCGGTAAGTTTTGGGTGGAGATTAGGACCTACCGAAAGAACAGTACCCGTTCCGACTTCAAACGCATTATCCGAATTGTCAGGCGTTATACCGTGACACACATCAATCGCAACAGCCATATCCGGATTAATGCCGTATGCAGTGGTTTTACCGCCTCTGCAGCCGACTTCCTCCTGCACTGCCGCAACGGCGTACACATCAATGTCAATATCCAAATCTTTGATATTTTTCATAACACGCATTATAGCCGCAACGCTTGCTCTGTCGTCAAGCGATTTACCGCTGAATTGCTTTTTGCCGAGTCTGCCTACAGACTGTGCAAGAGTTATACTGTCGCCGACAGCCACAAGTTCTTTAACTTTTTCGGCACTCAAACCTGTATCAACCGCCAATTCTTTTAATTGGGCTGTCTTTCCTTGCTCCAGTAAGTAATTCGGCTTTATGCCTATTACTCCCCACAAATCTTCTTTGCCGTGTACAGTCACTTCGGTTGACGGAAGTGTTCTTTCGTCAACACCGCCGACATTCGCGAATGTCAAATATCCCTCATCCGTAATTGATGTGACAATCAATCCTATTTCGTCGCAATGTGCCTCAATCATCAATTTAGGTGCGTTAGGTTTATTACTGCGTTTTACCGCAATCACACTGCCTAAAGAATCGATTTTTACATCATCACAATACTTTTTAAACATATCGGCAATTTGGTCTGTCAAACGATATTCAAATCCCGATATACCACGCATATCACTTAATTTTCTTATAAGTTTTCTCATATTAATTCAACTCATTTACTATTTTCTTGAATAGATTTCCTCTTTCTTCAAAGTTTCTGAACATATCAAAACTTGTACTTGCCGGTGACAGAAGAACAACGTCACCGTCATGTGCCTTACTTCTTGCTGTATTAACTGCATCCTCATAAGACGTTGCACGAATTACCTCTATATCTTTACCATTTCCGGTCTTATTTATTTCAGCGTCAAGCGCCTCTTGAATTTTATCCGATGTTGCACCGATTAATATAAGCACCTTAACGTGTTCGGCAAGTGCAGGTCCTATTTCGTCATAAGGAATGCCCTTATCCTTACCGCCGGCTATCATTATAACCTTATTAGGAAATACTCTTAGAGTGTTTATCGTTCTGTTAGGGCTTGAATCTATTGAGCTGTTATAATACTTAACTCCGTCAAGTGTTCTTACAAGCTCAATTCTGTGTTCCACACCGCCGAAAGTTTTTGCAACGTTCACTATAACTTCCTTGCTCACTAAACCGCTTACTGCGGCAATAGCAGCCATATAATTTTCGACATTGTGCATACCCGGTATTTTAATGTCCTTGATATTAAGTATTTCTACTATACCTCTTTTTATAATATTTCCGTCAAGATATACGTCAGCCATACCGTTTCTTGAGAAATACTTAACCGCACCGTTTGCACTCTTGCCTATATCTGCCGTAACTTGATTATCTGCATTTACGATAAGCGTATCGCCTTCATTCTGATAAAGCATTATATTTTTCTTTGCGTCGATATATTCCTTGTAATCTTTGTGCATATCAAGGTGGTTCGGACTTATGTTTGTGATAACCGCAATTTCAGGTGACTTTCTCATTGTATGAAGTTGGAATGAAGAAAGTTCAAGAATTACCCAGTCGTTTTCTTTCATTTTCTCGGTATCAGTCAAAAGCGGATTTCCGATATTTCCGCCGAGCCATGTTTTATAGCCTGCATCAGTCATCATTTTATGGATAAGCGTCGTTGTTGTTGTCTTACCGTCACTGCCTGTAACGGCAATTATATGTGACGGACACACTTCAAAAAACACTTCCATTTCACTTGTTACGATACTTCCGTTTTCCTTAGCTTTTAAAAGTTCAGGTACGTCATATCTCATTCCCGGAGTTTTAAATATCATATCGCCAGAAAGATTGTTAAGATAACCGTCACCAAGATTGAACTTTACGCCCAACTTCTCAAGTTCGGTATAATTCTCCCCCAAATCTTCTGCACTTCTTCTGTCACAAGCCGTTACATTCGCACCGAGTGACACAAGATATTTTATAAGCGGCAAATTTGATATGCCGATTCCGATTACAGTTATATTCTTTCCGGCAACATTATACTTGAATTCATCTAATTTGTTCATACTAAATTATTCCTCCGAAATTCTTATTTTATCATATTACTCCGAATTTTCTGACTAAACTTAACTGCATATATCAGAAAATATACCAATTATTTTTTCTATTGTATCACAAATGCGTTCAAAAATCAAGGAAATGGGATATTAAAGTAAAACCAAGCATAAAAAAAGGATATTGCATTGCAATACCCTTTTAATATTCTGAATTATTCAGCGTTGTCAGCCTCAACTTCGATTGCCTCTTCAACTTCTACCTCAGGGTCTGTTGAATAAACAAGTGTTTCAGCATTATGGTCTTCTACAGGAGCTTCTTCTTCCTTAACTTCTTCTTCCTTTTCAGGTGTAGGAATTAGAGCACGTATTGAAAGACTGATCTTCTTTTCGTCCCAGTTAAGATCTGTAACCTTAGCCTCAACTTCTTCACCGATTGTAAGAACATCTTCCGGCTTGCCGATTCTTCTGTCAGCGATTTGAGAAATGTGGATAAGACCGTCTACGTTAGGCATAATTTCAGCGAATGCGCCGAATGGCATCATACGAACTATTTTACACTTAACAACGTCACCTACATTAATCTTTGATTGAGCGATTGTCCAAGGATTGTCCTCAATCTTCTTAAATCCAAGAGAAATCTTCTTTGTTTCTCTGTTAAGGTCCTTAATGTAAACATCAAGAACGTCACCCTCTTTAACAACTTCTGAAGGGTGCTTGATTTTATTCCATGAAAGTTCACTGATGTGAACAAGACCGTCAACACCGCCGATGTCAACAAATGCACCGAATGATGTCAGTGACTTAACAGTACCTTGATACTTCTTGCCAACTTCAGCCTCTGCCCAGAACTTTTCTTCTTTTTCTTTTCTTGCAGCCTCAAGAATAACTCTGACTGAACCGATAACACGTCTTCTTCTTTCGTCGATTTCGATTATCTTATAGTTTACAGTTGTTCCTACAAGGCTTTGAAGGTCCTGTACAAATCTTCCGGATGCCTGACGTGCAGGGATAAATACCTGAGAACCGTCTGTAAGTGCAATAACACCGCCCTTAACAGCCTTTATAATCTTTCCTTCCAAAGTCTCGCCTGATTCATAAGCTTCTTTGATTTTGTTCCAGCTTTCCATAGCTACCAATTTCTTTCTTGATAGAACTACTTTACCCTCAGCATCGTTTACGCCTACAACGTAAACCTTGATTGTATCGCCTTCTTTTACTACATCAGACGGCTTAAGTGCAGGGTCATCAGTAAGCTGATCAGCTGCTAATTGTCCGTTATACTTAAAGCCACCCAAATCAACGATGACCTCATTATTGCGAACTTCTACAACTGTTCCCTCTACAATGTCCCCGTTATTAAGAGTTTTACTTTCATACTGTGCAAACAGTTCTGCAAAGTTCTCCTCATTTTTTAAATTTTCACTCATAGCCTTTACTACCTCCTCGATAATACTGCCGGGTGTAGACGCTCCTGCAGTAATACCTATTTTATTATATGTTTTTTCTTGAGGTAAATCCTCAAAAGTTTCGATGTGATAGGTGTGTTTACAGTTTCGCTTTGATATTTCAAACAGCTTTCTTGTATTTGAGCTTTCCTTTCCCCCGATTACAATCATCATGTCCGAATTTCTCGAAAGTTTGTCTGCCTCTTCTTGCCTATCCTTCGTCGCACTACATATTGTATCAAAAACTAGGGTACTTTTGCAAGTTTTTTTTACATTTTGTACGATTTCACCAAAAAAATCTCTATTAATTGTGGTTTGTGCTACAATACATATGTCTTTTGAGGCTAAATTACCGTCAATTTCACTTTTCACGTCGTTAATTATGACAGCTTTGTTATCGCACCAGCCATTTATTCCAATAACTTCCGGATGGTTTTTATCGCCGACAATAATAATTTGATACCCCTCTTTGTGATGTTTCGATACAATTTTATGTATCTTTGCCACAAAAGGACAGGTAAGGTCAATATACTCACGACCGTTCATCTTGTCATAAACAGCTCTCGGCACTCCGTGCGCCCTTATAACAACCGTATGGTCACTCGGAATATCCTCTATACTGTCATACGCATACACGCCCTTGCTCGCCAAATCTTCGATTACCTGCCTATTATGAATAAGCGGACCGAGCGTTGCGATTTTTTTACCGTTTTCGATTTCTTTATAAACATCGTCCACCGCTCTTTTTACACCGTAGCAGAATCCTGCCGTTTTTGCAACATTAATCATTTTTGTTCTCCGATTTTCTTAATATCTGTATTGTCAAACGAATAAATTGTCTGCATAACTTCATCGGCAAGCGTCTGCAAAGTTTCGTTATCAGGCTTTTTGCCATAATATTCTTCAAACGTAATAGGTTTACCGAATGTTACTGTGACCTTGTGAAAAGGCTTGTATTCACCGCTTATGCAAAGCGGAATGACAGGCACTTTGGCATACACGGCAATCATCGAAACACCCAATTTAGCCTTTACTCTCTTGCCGTTTTTTATTCTGTGACCTTCAGGAAAAATAAGCATTGCGTCATTATTTTTTAATATTGAAAACGCACCTTTTATAGCACCTATATCGCCTCTGCCGCGCTGTATCGGAAACGCACCGAGTTTTTTTATAAGTCCGCCGAAAAGCTTATTTTTAAACAAGTCGGCTTTTGCCATAAATCTTAGCGGACGCGGACAATATGCCCCTGCAAAAATCGGATCCCAATTACTTTTATGGTTTACGGCAAGTATCATACCGCCGTCTTTCGGAACATTTTCCTTGCCCACTACTTTTACTCTGAAAATACAGTGTGTAACGCCTTTTGCTAAACCGCTTAAAAATTTATATAGCATATTTCAGCCCTCCGTTTTTTCAAGAATTAAGTCTTTTACAAGCTTAACCGCACCGTCAAAATCATATTCTGTCGTATCAATCAATGTTGCGTCATCAGCTTTTTTCAAAGGCGCAACGGCTCTTTGAGAATCGTTCTTGTCACGATATTCCATATCGGCTTTAATTTTCTCAAAATCACATTCAATGCCTTTTCCGCAAAGTTCGTCATATCTTCTTTTCGCTCTTGATTCAGCCGACGCGGTAAGAAAAATCTTAACGTCCGCATTCGGAAGTACATATGAGCATATGTCACGACCGTCCATTATAACATTTGCACTTTCAGCCATTTTTCTTTGAAGTTCAACAAGTTTTTTTCTGACTTCGGGAATTACCGCAACATTTGACGCACCTACAGAAACGTCTTCTTCTCTGATACGCTTTGAAACATTCTCGCCTAATAAATAAATCTGCTGTCCCTCATCTGTATATTTTATGTCGATTTCCACTTCGTTAAGACGGCTTACCAGTTTTTCTGTTTCATTTTTCGCGTCTATTCCGTTGTTAATAGCAAAAAGTGCAACCGCACGATACATTGCACCCGTATCTATGTATGTATAGCCAAGACTTTTGGCAACAGCCTTTGAAACGGAGCTTTTACCTGCTCCTGCCGGTCCGTCCACCGCAACTGAAATATATTTCATTTTGTTCTCCTTTAGATTTATTTTACCAAATCGGGACGCAACACCGTTGCACCCCTTAAATATGCGTGTACCATATCTTTATTTTGTTTATCGGAATTTATGTGCATTAAAATTCTTATACACTTCTTTAATGCACCGTCAATTTCCGGCTCGCTCATATCAAGCAACGGTACATCAACTATCCCCATTTTTCTTGCCGCAACAGCCGGAAAAACTTTGTCAAGATCGGGCGTTATCGTAAAAATGACAGACACCATATCTTCTGTTTTTATATTGTTTTCCGAAATTATAGTTTCAAGCATTTCCTTTGTCGCCTCTATAATTTCTTCCCTGTCATTATTTTCAACCGTTGTTGCTCCTCTTATTGCTCTTACCATACTACCATTCTCCTTTGATTATACAACTCTGTGTCCCATACCGATTGCGACATCATTAAGATTTAATAAACCGATAGCAAAAAATACACATACACCGATATGTGAACCGTGTCTTGCAATACCGATCTTACCGCCGAGATTAAGTCCGACACACTTATCAACAATCTGCTGAATTGCCTCATGTGCCGCACCGGCAACCGCACCTTCTTCCGCATGGGTTGAAGATATAACATTTTCACGTTTCGCCGCAACAACCGCTCTTTCAAGCACTTTCGGTACCGCACTGCCGAAATCACTGCCGAAATCGACTGCAACGGAAAGAATACCGTTTTCCTTATTTTTTGCTTTCATCTCAATTTCTTCTTCTCTTGAATCTGTAAGTGCAATTTGTATAGCCGCCTTACAAACCTCTCTGCTGCCAACTTCCATATCCACAACTGTTCCTTTCTATGCTATTCGGCTGCATTCATACCAGCAAGATAGCCTGTCGAAAATGCCGCCTGCAAATTATATCCGCCTGTATAACCGTCTATGTCAATCACTTCACCGGCAAAATACAAACCGCTCACAAGTTTTGATTCCATTGTGGACGGATTTATTTCGCTTACCTTAACTCCGCCGGCTGTTACGATAGCCTCCTCGACAGGTCGTACGCCGACTGCGGTAAGTGTAAAGTGTTTCAAAACGTGAACAAGCCCGTTTCTTTCTTCTCTCGTAATTTCATTTACTGCCTTATGCGGCTCTATTCCCGAGAGTGATATTACAATCGGTATAAGTGCTTTCGGAAGCAAATCGTCAAGACTGTTTACAAGGTGCTTTTTACTGTACTTTTCAAAATCTCTGAGCACTCTTGCGTTAAGCTGTTCATCGGTCAAAGCCGGTTTTAAATCTATCTCTATTTTATATTTTTCCTTACCGATATTTTTCAGATATGCCGACATCGAAAGCACTACCGGCCCCGAAATTCCAAAATGCGTAAAAAGCATTTCTCCGAAATCGGAATACACCTTTTTGTTTTTCTGATTAAATGCCGTTATTTTAATATTTCTCAGCGACAAGCCCATTATATCCTTAACGAACTTTTCTTCCGTTAAAACAGGTATAAGCGACGCTTTAGGCTCGATAATTGTATGTCCCGCTTGTTTTGCGAATTTGTATCCGTCGCCCGTAGAACCTGTTCTCGGATATGATTTACCGCCGGTACATATTATCACTCTGTCCGCTGTAATTGACGTTTTAGACGTCTTTACTCCCTTTACGGCACCGTCACTGATTATAAGTGACTTTACCGTATCATGCACAAGCGACACATTCGGCTTTAAAGCGTATTTTTTAAGTGCCTTTACAACGTCCTGCGACTTATCGCTTACCGGAAATACCCTGCCGCCTCTTTCAACTTTTGTTTTAACGCCGTTTTCTTCAATAATTCGTATTATATCGTCATTTGTAAACGTATATAGTGCCGAATACAAAAACTTCGCATTTCTCGGATATTGACCTATCATATCCTCAATATCGGCTGAATTTGTTATATTACACCTTCCCTTGCCTGTTATGAGAAGTTTTTTTCCGATTATATCGTTCTTTTCGATTATTACCACTTCATCAGCCGTTTCGGCGGCTTTTCCTGACGCCAAAAGCCCTGCCGCACCGGCACCGATTACTACTATTTTCATTCCGTCACACTCCAAGTTTCAATATTTCTGAACATTCTGTCAACAGACGGCAGAATTTCGCTTTTAATTTTTGAGCCTGACATTACATTGCCTTTTCTGAAAAACAATACAGTAAACGGCATATCATTCACTATTATGTCACCATACTGACGGAATAAAGCCTTTTGCTGTTCTTCGTCATTCGTCATTCCAAGCTGACCAATAAGCATATCAAGGTCGAGATTTGCATACGAGAAATAATTATCGGTCGACGATACAAGCGGAGTCAAGTCATTATTTGCACTGACTTCTATCTCACCTATCATTATATCATAATTTTTCGCATTAATTCTTGCAATATATTCATCATACGGAAGTGCAGTAACTGTTGTCGGAATACCGAATCTTGTATAACTGTCTGCCACTTCGTTTGCTATATTAACCTTTTCCGCACTGTCACTGTTTGTCAAAATTTCAAATTGCAAAACCTGTTTTTGCGCACCGACATGGCGTACATATTTTCCGTCATTGTCCAAACCCCATTTATCATTGCCCAAATGCTGTGTTGTCAAAATTTCATCAGGCTTAAATTTTGTACTTGTGTCATAATAGAAAATTGATGACGGATTAATCGGAATATTGCTTGCCTTACCGCGCGAATATATCGTTGAATTTACGATACTGTCCTTATCAACAATATTCGACAGACCCTGTCTTGTTTCAACGCCCGAAAGCAACGGATTTGCCGTATTATACCCGATAAAAGTCATTTGATTTGTTATATACTCATTATTTCTTGCACTGCCTCTCGGTGTATATTCCGAAAGGTCTACCGTTCTGCCTGTCATGAGGTCAATTTCGCTTGCTTCAAACATTGATTCATACTTCTGCAAGTCGGGTACGGTATAAGCATAAAGGCTGTCGATTTTTGCTCTGCCGTTGTGATAATTGTCAAATGCCGAAAACAACAGCTTGCCTGTGCTTAACTGTGAATTATACTTATAAGGACCTGTTCCCATCGGTATATAATTCGCATTGCCTTTCATATCACTTTGATATTTCACTATCGGAAATGTCAAAAGTGACACAAAATTCGGCACTGCGTAATTCAATGTAATCTGAAACGTATAATCGCCAGTTGCCATATAATCCGCCATATTTGCAAACACAGATGTGTAATTAGTAACACCGGAACGTATTTGCTTAAATGTATAGCTTACATCATATGCGTTGAAATTTGAGCCGTCCTGCCATTGTATGTTGTTTTTAAGCGTAATATCAATCGTTCTGCCGTCGGGAGATACAGTATAGCTTTCAGCCAAAATCGGTACTGCCTGCAATTTTTCGTTAAGTTCAAAAAGCGGTTCATACACAAATTCCATACACTCTTTAACCGTTTCTGATTTTGTCAAAAGCGGATTAAACGTATCAAAATCAAGCAATCCCACGCTTATGCTGTTTGATACTTCCGTCTTATTTTCATCTGCAACCTTTTCGTCATCAACAGTTTCCTGTGATATTCTCTCTTTAATTCTTTCAACGGTATCGCACCCTGTTACAGAAAAAACTGTACATACTGCAAGCAACACCGCCACTAAACCCTTTATCCTTCTCATCTAATTCTCCAAATCTATATTAACTCAATAAATGCACCGAGATTTCCTCTTTTTCCGTTCGTCTTTCTGTGCGAAAATAATAAATCACTGTTACAGTAAGTGCATATTCCGCAATTATCAATATTTTCTTTCAATATGCCGCTTTCAATAAATTGTTTTTCGATTGTTTTCTGCATATTAACGTGATACTTTTCACCGTATTTCACTGCGGTATCTTCACCGAATTCCTTTATAAATATTTCGGCAACTTCGTCACCTACTTCAAAATGACATTCCTGTATTGACGGACCGATAGCGGTCAAAATATCTTCCGCACGACTTCCGTAATCTCTTTTCATTTTTTCGATTGTTTTCTGACCTATTCGCTTTACCGTACCTTTCCAACCCGAATGTGCCAATGCGGCTACTCCGAGCTTTTTGTCAAGAAAAAACAACGGTACGCAGTCGGCGAACAGCGTAACCATAGGAATACCTTTCTTATCCGTAATAAGCGCGTCAACGCTATCAAACTTGTTTTCAAGCACAATACCGTTTCCGAAATCGTCCTCTGTCACGGTATGAATAACATCTTCGTGAACTTGTTTTGAAAGCACAAGTTTATTATAGTCCATACCAAGCGTATCAGCCATTATTTCAAAGTTTTTAAGCACATTTTCGCGTGTATCATCACAGTGAAAGCGAAAATTCATACTGCTGTAACAGCCGTCGCTGACGCCACCCTCACGCGTGGAAAAACCGTGTTTTACAAGTCCTGTTTTCTCAAATGATGTAATTGTGTAATACGAAACACCGTTTTTTCTGTTAAGCTTAAACATCGCTATTCCTCCGAAAATAATCATATACGCTTTGTGCCGATTTACTGTCCATTTCTTTGACGTTTAACAATTCGTCCAAAGTCGCCTCTTTTATTTTATCAATAGTTTTGAAAGTAGTCAATAGGGCTTTTCGCCTTTTTTCACCAATTCCGTTTATTTTATCAAGTTCGGAATTGATTTTACCTCTCAATTTTCTGTGATATGATATTGCGGTATCGTGAACTTCGTCTTGAATGTGAGTTATAAGTTTAAATACAGGACTTGTTGCACTGAGTTCGATTTCACCGTTTTTTGAAACAAGTCCTCTTGTTCTGTGCTTGTCATTCTTCACCATACCGAATGTTTCAATATCTACTTCAATCATATCCAGAAGTTCTGTTATCACGTTTAAATGCCCTTTACCGCCGTCAAGCAGTATAAGGTCAGGCAAAGGCAAAAACTTTGCGTTTCGTTTCAAAAGCGTCCCCTTTTCAACCTGTTCTTCCTCCTCAAGCGCGTGTCTGAAACGTCTGTATATGACCTCACGCATAGCCGCATAATCGTCCGCACCCTCAAACGATTTTATCTTGAATATTCTGTATTTACGTTTCGCAGGCTTACCGTTTTCAAATACAACCATTGCACCGACATTATCTGTACCTTGAATATTTGAAATATCGTATGCCTCAATTCTGTAAGGACGTTTTTCAATTCTTAGCTGTTCCTGCATCATATCAAGAACAGTATTCTTTTCACGTTCTTTCATAACCTTAATTTTATAATTACCAAGTGCAATATCGGCATTTTTACGCACCATTTCAACCAAATGAAGTTTTTCGCCTCGTTTTGGCATTGCAATAGTAACTTTGCGTTTTCTTATACCGCTGAGCCACTTCATTATCGCTTCGCTGTCGTCAACTTCGTATTCGGTCAAAATTTCTTCGGGTATAAATTCACTGTTTTGATAAAACTGCTTTACGAAATCGGTAAGTATTTCTTCATTTGTACTGTGCTGTGTGTTGTCAATTTTATAGCTTTCTCTGCCGATAACTTTACCGTTTCTGATAAAGAATACCTCACAAAATGCAACGCTTTCTTCCCTTGCAAGTGCAATGACGTCTTTATCGTTCTGTTTATCGGTATTTATAATCTTCTGATGTTCTTCTATATCCTTTACGGCTTGAATTTTATCCCTTAAATCAGCCGCTTTCTCGTACTCCATATTCTGTGAAGCCTTCATCATTTGCTCTGTCAGTTCTGCTATAAGCTCCTTGTGGTTGCCGTCAAGGAAACGGCAAATATTAAAAAACACCTGTCTGTATTCCTCTTTTGAAACCTTTCCCGTACACGGTGCAAAGCAATTATTGATGTGATAATTAAGACACGGTCTGCCTTTTCTAATATCGTCCGGAAATTTTCTGTGACAAGTCGGCGGTTTAAAAAGTTTCTGCACAAGCTCAAGAGTATTTTTTATTGTTATTCCCGACACATACGGTCCGTAATATTTCGCACCGTCCTTTAAAAGTCTTCGGACTTTCAAAACCTTTGGATACGGTTCGTTTATCGTGACTTTTATATACGGATAATGCTTGTCGTCCTTTAAAAGTATATTATACTTCGGTCTGTGCTTTTTTATAAGATTACATTCAAGCGCAAGCGCCTCTGTTTCGGAGTCTGTGACAATATATTCAAAATATGCCACGTTCGACACCATGGCAAGAACTTTCGGTGTGTGGTTTGAATTTTTCTGAAAATACTGTCTGACGCGGTTTTTAAGTATCTTCGCCTTACCGACATATATTATTTTATCGTCCTTGTCGTGCATTATATACACACCCGGATCTTCGGGCAAATTCTTTAATTCCTGTTCCAAATCAAACATATTGCCACCTCCTTACACCAAAAATAACTCTACATAATAATGCAGAGTTATTTTCTTAAATATTATTTAAAATTATTCAGAGAAATTAGATTCAATCAATTCAACCAAAGTCTTAACTGCCTCTTCTTCATCACTACCGTCAGCAATGATTGATATTGATGTACCCTTAACGATACCCAGTGAAAGAACTCCCAAAAGACTCTTCGCGTTCACACGTCTTTCGTCTTTCTCAACCCATATGCTTGACTTAAATTCATTTGCTCTTTGAATGAAAAATGTTGCAGGTCTTGCATGCAAGCCTACCGAATTTTGAACTGCCACTTCACTTGAAACCATGAATTGTGCCCCCTGTCTTAAATTTTAATCACATATTTTACCGATATAAATATTATAATTAGCATACTAAAAAATTTGTCCCACGTCAATCCTTTTTATCGTTTTGTAACAATTTTTAGTTATTATTTACTTATCTTTTTATTATTCGGATAATAATTTTGTGAAATAATACACGCTTATTCTTCAGTTGTTTCGGTTGTTTCCGTTTCCGTCGGCTGTTTGCCGTCAGTATTATCACTGTCGTCAGCCTCACTCGGCAAGTATCCGCTGTTATTTTTCAACAATTCTCTAACCTGTCTGTCGATTTCAGCAGTAAATTCTTTGTTCTCAACCATATATTTTCTTACATTGTCACGGCCTTGACCGATTTTTTCACCGTTATAGCTGAACCAAGCCCCCGACTTCTTGATAATATTGTTTTCAACTGCAAAGTCAAGAATATTACCTTCTTTTGAAATACCCTCGCCGTACAAAATATCAAATTCGGCAGTTTTAAACGGCGGTGCAACCTTGTTTTTAACAACTTTAACCTTTGTCTTGTTACCGATAAGTTCCGTACCGTTCTTTATAACCTCGCCGCGTCTTACGTCCAATCTTACAGATGAGAAGAACTTTAGTGCACGACCGCCCGGAGTTGTTTCGGGATTACCGTACATAACACCGACTTTTTCTCTTAGCTGGTTGATAAAGATTACGACTGTACCCGATTTTGAGATAACGGCAGTAAGCTTTCTTAGAGCCTGTGACATAAGTCTTGCCAACAAACCGACATGGCTGTCACCCATTTCACCGTCAATTTCCGCTTTCGGAACAAGTGCGGCAACAGAGTCGACAACGATTACGTCAAGCGCACCGCTTCGTACAAGTGCCTCGGCAATATCCAAAGCCTGTTCACCGGTATCCGGTTGTGCAACAATTAAATTGTCTATATCAACGCCCAATTTTTTTGCATATACAGGGTCTAAAGCGTGTTCCGCGTCAATAAATGCAGCCTCACCGCCCATTTTCTGTGCCTCTGCCACAACGTGAAGTGCAACGGTTGTCTTACCCGAAGATTCAGGGCCGTATATTTCTATAACTCTGCCTCTCGGAAGTCCGCCTACTCCAAGTGCCATATCAAGCGTCAACGAGCCTGTCGGAATAACTTCAACGTCAACCGAATTTGCGTCGCCGAGTTTCATAATACTTCCTGTACCGTATTCCTTTTCTATAACACTGAATACAGATTCAAGAGCCTTTTTCTTTTCCTCTGCGTCAGTCATTTTTACAACTTTAGGTTTACTCTTATCCTTTTCTTTTGCCATTTATTTTCTCCTTTAAAGTATCACTTATATTTTATACGTCAATTATATTACATAAACACTCTTTTTTCAAGCAGTTTTTAACTCAATGCCGTGCAAAGTACAATTTATTGTACTTTAGTGATATTTTCAATACGGTTTGCGATATTTTCAAACGTAATTTTGCAAGTACACTCACGAACTTCTTCGCGTGTACCGTTTAAATGAAGTTCTTTCACTTCCGTTTCACCCATAACGCATATGCCGACATATACAAGTCCTACCGGCTTTTCTTTCGTTCCGCCTGTCGGGCCTGCTATGCCTGTTATGCCGACAGTAACATTCGCACCTGTGTTTTTTCTGAGTCCATCTGCCATTTCAAAAGCGGTTTCATAACTCACTGCACCGTGTTTTTCCAGCGTTTCGCCCTTGACACCGAGATATTTCATCTTCGCCGAATTTGCATAAGTCACAAAGCTTTCATTCAAAACCTCCGACGCACCCGAAACATTTGTTATAAGTGCCGCAAAAAGTCCTCCTGTACAGCTTTCAGCCGCCGAAACAGTCATTTTTCTTTCCGCAAGCATTTTTACAACTTTTTCATTTAAACCGTTTACTTCCACTTTCATATCAATCACCCAAGCCTTATTATTTAGGATATACTTCTATCTTTTCAACGCCTGCCAAAGCAGCCTCGATAAGTGTTTCAACGTCAAGTCTATTTTCAGACTTTTCAATATTTGCACGTTTCGGATTTGTTGTAGGGTGCTTTGGTGTAAACACTGTACAGCAGTCCTCATACGGTAAAATTGATGTTTCAAATGTACCGATTTCGTGTGCTCTGTCAACTATTTCAATCTTATCCATACCGATAAGCGGCTGCAATACCGGCATATCAACAGCCGAATTTGTAACGTCAAGTGCCGCAAGAGTTTGGCTTGCAACCTGTCCGACGCTCTCGCCTGTTACAAGTGCCAACGATTTATGCTTACGCGCCAATCTCTCCGCAATACGCATCATAAATCTACGCATAACAAGCGTCAAATGTTCCTCAGGGCACTTTTCTGCAATCTGCAGCTGTATTTCCGTAAACGGCACGATATACAAATTGATTTTTGACGTATATTGTGCGATTATGCTTGCAAGTTCAATAACCTTTTCTTTTGCTCTCTCACTTGTGTATGGGAATGAGAAAAAGTTTACCGCATCAATTTCAACACCGCGTTTTGAAATCATATGACCTGCAACAGGGCTGTCAATACCGCCCGACAAAAGCAAGGTTGCCTTTGAGCCTGTGCCTATCGGCATACCGCCCTGTCCCTGCACTTTATTTTCATCTGCATAAACGTATGCACCGAAATCTCTGACTTCGACTTTAACCGTAACTTCGGGATTATGAACATCAACGACTATATTCGGATATTCGTCGTCAAGATAACCGCCGACTTCCATACAAATTTGAGGTGAGTTAAGCGGGAACTGCTTATCAGAACGCTTTGCCTCAACCTTAAATTTAACGCCGTCCTTAAAGTCTTTCTTCAAATATTCCTTGGCTTTCGCCTTTATATCCTCAATATCCTTTTCACAAACAACCGCTCTTGTAATTGAAACAATACCGAATATTTTCGACAATCTTTCCACTACAATATCCATTTTGTCTTCATCAAAAACTTCGACATAAATTGTAGCCTGTGCAAGTCTTGCCTTTACCTCCGCCACATTTTTCAGTGAATTTCTGATGTTGTTCATCAATATATTTTCAAACTTCGGACGATTACCGCCCTTTAATATAATTTCTCCGTATTTTGCAAGAATAATCTCTTTCATTTACATAAATCTCCTTATTGTCGCAACCTCTTTTGCAATAATTTCCGCCGCTTTTATAACGTCTGATTCTTCTGTCAATCTGTCAAAACTGATTCTCACCGCACCGTTAATTTCTTTTTTATCAAGTCCCATAGCCGTAAGTACATGGCTCGGCTGCGGTTTGTGGCTTGAACAAGCCGAACCTGTTGAAACATATATTTTATGTGCCTCAAGCGAATGAAGAAGTATTTCAGCCTTTATGCCGATAAACGATACGTTTAAAACACTGCCGGAATTATATTCGTCAGAGCCGTTTATCTTAATATTCGGTATTTCTTGAAGTTTTTCTTTCATTGTGTTTCTCAAATGTATAAGTTTTGATTGGTCGGTGTCACATTCAGCCGCCGCCGCACCGAACGCAAGTATACCGCCTACATTTTCCGTACCCGGTCTTATTTCCCCCTGTTGTTCACCGCCGAACAATATCGGACGTATCATTCTTGTATCTGCTACATACAATGCACCCGTACCTTTAAAGCCGTGAATTTTATGGCTGCTTATCGTAACAAGGTCCGCACCCATTTTTTTCGGTTTCACATCTATTTTACCAAACGACTGCACACAGTCAGTATGAAGATGTGCATAAGGTGCTTTTTCAAGCATAATTTCTCTTATTTCTTCAATCGGCTGAATAACGCCCGTTTCATTATTGACGTGCATAACGCTTATAAGTATCGTTTCATCATCAAGAACGTTTCTAAGCATATCAAGGTCAACTCTGCCTTCACTGTCAACGTCAAGATACTCAACATTAAATCCGTCAATTTCAAGTTTTCTGAATGCCTCAAGTACAGACGGATGTTCGATTTTGCTCGTAACAATTTTTGTACCGATTTTGTGACGTGCCGCCGCAACGCCGAAAACAGCCAAATTATTCGCCTCGGTACCGCCCGATGTAAACAAAATATTTTTACTTTCAACGCCAAGCATATCGGCAATATTTTTTTTGCTTTCGTTTATGAGTTTTTCAGCCTCAATACCCAAACCGTGAAGCGACGACGGATTACCGAAACATTCCGCCGCCTTAATCATTGCATCAACTGCCGCTTTTGACGGTTTTGTTGTTGCCGCATTATCAAGATATATCATACTCTTTCCACCTTTATTACCAATGCCATTCCGCTTTTTATTGTAATATTGCATTTATCCGCAAGCATAATATTGCTTATGCCGCGGCTGCTGCCGAAATACAAAGTTTCGTCATTCAACGGATATTCAAGTCCGTCTGTTGTTATTCCGACCGCATTATCCTTTATCGGAATTATAGACAGAGTTTGTCCTGTTTTTCCGTTTAACGCCAATTTATCTTTTAACAAATAAATTTCATTATTATCGTCTATAAGCACACCGTTTTTACACTTTTCAAGCAATAAAATATCCGCTATACTGTGGTCAAAACGGTCGCCTGTCATGGCGATAAGGACTATGTCTTCATATCCATTATCCACCGCGTAAGCTACCGCAAGTTCACCGTCTGTAAAATCCTTGCGTTTTGGATATTCAATTCTGTCCTTAACTTTTTCAAAATTCTTTGCCGAATCAAAATCACCTATAAGCACATTAGGCACTATCCCCATTTTTTTCGCATGGTTATAGCCGCCGTCGGCACATATTATAAAATCATTGTCATTGATTTTGCTTTTTATATATTGATAGTCTTTTATATCACCGTTACCGATTATTACCGCACGCATTATCTCATAAGACTCCTTACAGAGCCCTCAATATCGTCATTAAACACAGCCGTTCCCGCAACAATTATATTTGCGCCTGCATTAATCGCATTGTCAATATTGTTTGCATTAATTCCGCCGTCAACTTCAATATCAAAGTCACTGCCCATTTTTTCACGAATATACGCAATCTTTTCATTAACGCTTTCAATATATTTCTGACCGCCGTAACCCGGCTCAACGCTCATAACAAGCACCATATCGACTTTATCAAGGTACTTTTCAATCGCCGATACAGGTGTTTTCGGATTAATCGAAATCGCCGCTTTTTTACCTCTCTTCTGTATCATTTCAATACATTCTTTCGGCTTTTCGGTTGCCTCGATATGAATAGTAACACCGTCCGCACCGGCATTGATAAATTCATCAATATATCTTTCCGGCTTATCTATCATAAGATGTACATCAAAAAACATATCTGTATACTTGCGTAATGACTTTATAACAGGCATTGCAAAAGTCATATTCGGAACAAAATGTCCGTCCATAACATCAATATGCAACCACTGTGCTCCTGCGTTCTCTGCCCTTTTTACCTGCTCGGCAAGTATACCGAAATCTGCCGACAATATAGACGGTGATAATATCATTTCTTTTTCCATTCCTTTACTGATTTTAGTTTATTGTATATTTGAGTATAGCTGTCATATCGTGACTGAGCCATTTCTCCGTTTTCAAGCTTTTCTTTTATATAGCAATCAGGCTCGTTTATATGTGAGCATCCTCTGAAACGGCATTTATTTTGAGAGTCCGCCATTTCGGGAAAATACTGCCACAAATCGTCAGCCTTTATATTTTCAATTTCAAGTGAACTGAAACCGGGTGTATCAAGTACAAAACCTCCGCTTTCAAGTTCAAACAATTCAACGTGACGCGTCGTATGTTTTCCGCGGCTTATTTTTTCGGAAATACTTCCCGTTTCAAGTTCTCCGTTTGTGATAATACTCAAAAGACTCGACTTACCAACTCCCGAAAGTCCCGCAAATGCAGTCGTCTTATCCTTCAAATAACCCATAAGCAAATCCGTGCCGTCTTGTCTTTCGGCACTTACAGAAAATATTTTATATTTGGCTTTTGAATATATTTCTTCTATATCCTCACGTTTTTTTATATCTGTTTTATTAATGCAAATAACAGGAGTTATATTATTAATCTCCGCATTTATAAGCATTTTGTCTATCAAAAACAAATTCGGCTCCGGTGACGCCGCCGCAACGACAAGCATCATTGTATCAACATTTGCAACCGGTGGTCTTATAAGCGACGATTTTCTCGGCATTATTTCAATAATACTGCCTTTTTCGCCGTCCGTTTCAATATTCACCTTATCGCCAATCATAGGTGTTATCTTTTCCTTGCGAAAAATTCCCCTTGCTTTACATTCGTATATGCTATCAGAGGCCTTTACATAGTAAAAGCCTCCAATACCTTTCATTATAGTTCCAACCATAATTACCTCTAATTAAAGTTTATTGTTCTGTCACTTACCTTACTTCCGTCTATATAAGCCTGAACTTCCGCAGTTCCCGAGCCTGTAATTTCAACCGATACAGTGCCTTCGTCCTTTGAGTGAACTGCATTATGAACTGTTTTTCCGTTTGCTACAATTTCAACATCAACCGAATCATCTGCAGTGTCAGGAATTTTTACAGTGAAAGTTCTTGTTGATGTTTGGTTTGATGAACCCGAATCACTGTTTGAACTGTCGGATGTGTTTGAACTTGAATTGTCGTTGCTTGATGTGTTTGAATTGCTTGAACTGTTTTGGTTTGTGCTTGCATTGTTTTGTTCATTTTTTGTCTGTGATGAATTATTTTGTTCCGCTTGTTGATTTGATTGATCTGCCTGAGCTTCTTCACCCTTTGAAAGTACAATGCTTACATATGAGCCTTTATTCGCAGTCTTGCCAAGTTCAGGACTTTGTGAAATAACAGTTCCCTCTTGTGCCGAAGACGCTTTTCTTGAAACGTTACCGAGATTTAATCCGTTTGCTTTAAGTGTTGCCTCTGCCTGTTCTCTGCCCAAACCGATTATGCTCGGAACTGATACTCTTTCAGCTGCAGGAGTAGCTTGCGCACTGCTTTCTCCCTTACCTTTGCTGACGTGGATATTTATAATATCGTCTTTGTTAAGCTTTGTTCCGCCCAACGGCGTCTGACGAATTACATATCCCGACGGTACATCATCAGATTCTTCCTCAACAACCGTATAATTAAGCTCAAGTTCAAGAATTTCCGCAATAGCCTCATCAAACTGTTTTCCCGTAACATCAGGCGCTACAATATCACCGCCCGATGAACCTATTGAAACTATAAGTTTTACATCAGAATTTTTTGCCACAATCTTTTTGGCTGTAGGGTCTTGTGAAATTACGCAGTTTTCCGCAACCGTATCCGAAAGCGAATATTCGATTTCATCAGCCAAATGAAGTCCTGCTTTTTCAATTTCCGCAGTTGCCTGTTCAATAGTCATATTTTTAAGGTCAGGCACAATCGCCTCTTTACGCATATTTATAAAGAAAAATGCTCCAAGAACTATAAGTAAAATAACCGCCGCCGTTGAAATTGCAAGAACAACAGCAATCCTGTCCTCTTTCTTCTGCTTTTTATTCTTTTTCTTTACTACTTTTTTACGTTTTGTACGACCTCTTGCAGGAAGTTCCTCTTCATAAGGTTCTTCCTCCTCTACCGTTTCCGGCACATCAAGATTATCGTCAAAATCACTTTCGTCGTCATACGAATAATCTTCCTGCGGTGCGACTTCTTCATATACATCATCACGGCTCGGAAGCGGCTCATCTGCAAGTACAGCATGAAGATCGTCAACAAATTCCTGTACATTTTGGTATCTGTTACTTTGTTCTTTTGAAATTGCTTTCATTGTAACATATGCCAAATCAGTCGGTATATCAAGATTTACGCATTTAACGTTTACAGGTTCTTTTTCAAGGTGCATAAGTGCTACGCTCACAGGAGTATCACCGTCAAAAGGAACTTTTCCGGTAAGCATTTCGTAAAGCACAATACCAAGTGAATATATATCACTTCTTGCGTCCGTAAATCCGCCTCTTGCCTGTTCAGGCGAAATATAATGCACCGAACCCAAAGCACTTCCGCCGACAACGGTAGTTTCTCCCGCAACAGCTCTGGCAATACCGAAGTCCGTTACTTTCAAAGTTTTGTCCTTTGTCATAAGAATATTTTGAGGTTTAATATCGCGATGTATTATATTAATAGAATGTGCCTCGCTTATACCTTGTCCGATCTGAATAGCAAAGTCGCAGGCCTCCTGCCAAGGAAGTGCACCCTTTTGCTTTATGTATTCTTTAAGTGTAATGCCGTCAACGTATTCCATAACCATATAATTAAGCCCGTTTTCTTCGCCGACATCGTAAACAGACACAATGTTATTGTGTACCAAGCTCGCCGATGACTGAGCCTCTTTTATAAAGTTTGAAACAACCTGTTCTTCACCCTCAAGCGAATCACGAAGTATTTTTATCGCAACATATCGGTTTAAAAGCGTATCTTTCGCCTTATAAACTGTAGCCATACCGCCGGTACCGATTTTTTCAAGCATATCATATCTATTTCCAAGTGTTATTCCAACTAAATTATCACTGTTCATTATCACATTTCTCCCTTTCCAAAGCCACAATGGTAATATTATCTCCGCCGCCTCGTTCATTTGCAAGTGCTACAAGTTCTTCCGCACTTTTCTGAAGGTTGCTTTTATTTTTAATATATGTTCTGATTTCATCGTCCTCTACGAAATTTGTAAGACCGTCAGAGCATAGCACAAGAGTTTCACCATTATAAGGTTTAATCGAAATATCTACTTTTATGGTGTCCTCTGCACCCATAGCACGCGTTATGTAGTTCTTTTTAGGGTGATTTTTTGCCATTTCGGGACTTATTTCACCTCTTGATACAAGTTCCTGTACATAGGAATGGTCTTTTGTTATCTGTTTGATTTCATCACCTATCATATAGGCTCGTGAATCTCCGACGTGTGCCGTAATAATCTTGTTTTGATAAATCATTACAAGCGTCGCCGTTGTTCCCATTCCCATTACTTTATAATGATTCTTTGCATAATTGTATATGATACTGTTCGCCGATATAAACGCCTGACGTATAACTTCTCCTGCCTCTACATAGTCGAGTTCGGTATCAAGATTTTTTTCTAAGTGGTTTTCTATAATATCGACAACCATCATACTTGCGACTTCACCGGCTTGATGACCGCCCATTCCGTCCGCAACAACTGCGTAAGGGAACGTGTCGCTTTCATTTACGTAATAATTGTCCTCATTAATTTTTCTGTGCATTCCTATATCGGTAACCGCACCAAACTGCATTTTGAAAATCACCTCATTTCACTAAAGAATTATAGTTTTTGATATTATATCACTTTTTTTCTCAGTTGTCCACAGGAAGCTGATATATCTGAGCCGAGTTCACGTCTTACTGTCGCATTTATGCCAAGATGTGTCAATTTTTCTTGGAACGCTTTTATATCGTCATTACTTCCTTTTTCAAAATTTCTTTCTTCAACTTTATTTACAGGTATAAGATTTATATGCCCGTGCAGGTCACGGACAAGATTTGCCAGTTCCTCTGCATTTGCCATACTGTCATTTACACCGTGAATAAGAGAATATTCAAAACTGATACGTCTGTTTGTCGTCTTTACATATTCTCTGCAAGCCGTCAATAATTCTTCAATATCGTATTTATGATTTACAGGCATTATACTGTCACGAATTTCATTGTTAGGCGCGTGCAGAGATATTGTCAGCGTTATAGGAAGTTTTTCCTTTGCCAACGCGTATATCCCCGGCACAACACCGCAGGTTGACAACGAAATGTGTCTGTATCCTATGTTAAGTCCTTTTTCATGGTTTACATTGTGCAAAAACTTTATGACGTTATCGAAATTGTCAAGTGGCTCACCTATACCCATCATAACAATATTGCTTATACGCTCGCCGACGTCTTTTTGTGCAAAAATAACTTGATTAAGTATTTCACCCGGCGTTAAACTTCTGTAAAGTCCGCCTATCGTTGACGCACAAAAACGACAACCCATTCTGCAGCCGACTTGACTTGATATACAAATCGTAAGTCCGTGATGATAACGCATAACAACGCTTTCTATACAATTTCCGTCCGGAAGTTCAAAGAGATATTTTACAGTACCGTCTATTTTCGATACATATTTTTCTCTGATTTTAAGCGTTGAAACATACGTTTCTTTTTCAAGTTTTTCCCTTGTTGCCTTTGACAGGTTCGTCATTTCGTCATAGCTTTCCACGCCTTTATGAAGCCATGAAAAAATCTGCTCAGCTCTGAATTTCTTCTCGCCGACGGATGTAAGATATTCAATTAATTCATCATATTCAAAATCTTTTAAATCAATCATTTACTTAATCCTTTTCATCTTACAGATATAAAATCCGTCTGTGTTATCTATGTGCGGATAAAATGTCTTTTCAAATACTTTTTCAAAATTTTCGTTATCCGCCGTAAAACTGTCTGTAACAGCCTCATTTTCTTCTTTTTCAATCGTACACGTTGAATAAACAATCTCACCGTTTATTTTAAGATATTTTGACGCATTGTCAAGTATCTGTCTTTGAATTTTCGGTAAATCGTTATCCTCTGCCCTGTTCCACTTTATTTCGGGCTTTCGTCCGATTATTCCCAAACCCGAACACGGAACATCACAAAGTATTTTATCTGCCGTATTTATCATACTTTCGTCTATTTTACAGCCATCCGAAAGTTTAGGTTCTATTATCGTTATTCCGAGCCTTTCGGCATTCTTTTTTATAAGCTCTATTTTATGTTCGTGTACGTCAAAGGCGTATATTTTGCCTTTGTTGTTCATCAATTCCGCAATATGCGTTGTCTTTCCGCCCGGTGCGGCACACATATCAATCACTGTATCACCCTCACACGGTGCAAGCACTTTTGCTGTCTGCATTGCTGCTGAATCCTGTATTGTGTAATATCCGTCATTATATAAGCTGTCCGCCGAAATGTCAAATCCGTCCGACACTATATAACCGTCATAAACTTCGGCATTTATTCCGTTGTCGTTAAACTTCTTGCAAAGTTCATCTGCCGTTATCTTTAATCTGTTCGGTCGAATATTAAGTCTTTTTTCCATGCCGAAACTTTCAATCAATTTTTCGGTAAAATCATATCCGAATTCATCAATCCACTTTTCACAAAGCCACATCGGGAACGAATATTTGACAGACAAATATTCTGTTTTATCGGACGGATATTCGATTTCTGTTTTCGACACATTTCTCAAAAGTCCGTTTACAAATCCTGCCGATGCACCGTGACCGTATCTTCTTGCCAGCTTTACGCTCTCATTCACTGCGGCGCTTATCGGCACTTTATCCATAAACATTATCTGATATATTCCCATTCTCAAAATTATAAGAATGTACTTCGATATTTTTTTCAATTTTATCTTTGAAAACTTTCCTATAACATAATCAAGAGTCAATTTTCTGTCTGTGACGCCGTAAACAAGATTGGAAATAAACGCCTTATCCTGTTTTGGCATATCCGTTTTCAAAGCTTTTTTCAATGCCATATTTGAATATGCTCCGTTAAATTCAACGTCGTATATTACTTTCATTGCAATTTCTCTTGCGTTACTCATTAATCTCTCCTACGATTTGCCAATAAAACAAGTCTTAAAAATTGAAGTGCCGTTGACGCAACCGCCGCAACATATGTCATAGCCGCCGCCGTAAGTGTTTTTCTTGCACCTGTAAGCTCATCACCCTCAAGTAAGTACATACTTTCAAGAGTTTTCATTGCACGTCTTGACGCATTGATTTCAGTCGGCAATGTTACAAGCTGAAATACAAGCACCGCACCGAAAAGTATCGCACCAACCATTGCCAGTCTGCCAAGTCCGAGTATAAGTCCGATTATGAAAATCGGCATTGAAAGCGTGTTGCAGACATTTACTATCGGTACAATTCCGTTACGAATTTTTATCGGAACGTATCCTACTTGGTGCTGAACCGCATGACCGCACTCATGTGCCGCAACACCTATTGCGGCTACCGATGTAGAATTATATGTTGAATCCGACAGTCTTATGACGTTTTCATTCGGGCTGTAGTGGTCTGTAAGGTCACCCGAAACGTGTTCAATTCTTATATTCTGAAGTCCGTTTGCATCAAGAATTTGCCTTGCCGCACTCGCCGCGGTAATTCCTCTTGAACTTCTTACATCATTGTATTTACTGAAAGTCGATTTAACTCCCATTGACGCAAACAATGTAAGTAAAAATGCAATTATTACAAGTACATACGTTGGGTCAAAATAATAGCTGAACATAATTACTCCTTTCCGAGTACAACTCCTAATTCAATTTCATGTCCTCTTGCATAATCTTCAACATTCATTTTTTTACTGTTTGGGAACTGTGCCGTTACAATGTACAATGTTCCCTCACCGCAAGAAATTTTAAGTCCTTTTCCCTTTTCAAGTGCAAGTATCTCTCCCGCCTCTTTATCCGAATTTTCATCACAAACTCTTGCGGAAACAATTTTTAAAATTCCGTCTTTATATTTTGTGCAAGCAAGCGGCCACGAATTCATGCCACATATTAGTTTTGAAATTTCACGAGCCGATTTACTCCAATCTATAACACCCGTTTCTCTTGAAATCATAGGCGCATATGTATGCTCCTTATCATTTTGCGGAGTAGGTGTTATACTGCCTTTTTCAAGTCCGTCTATTGTTTTTAAAAGCAAATCGCCGCCTATTACGGCTAAACGGTCAAAAAGTTCCTCTGCCGTTTCATATTCACCGATTTCGGTTTCCGCTTTTAAAAGCATATCGCCCGTATCAAGTCCGCTGTCCATTTTCATCGTCGTAACACCGGTAACCTTTTCGCCGTTTATAATCGCCCACTGAATAGGTCCCGCACCTCTGTACTTCGGCAAAAGTGACGCGTGTACATTAACACAGCCGTATTTCGGATAATCTATTATATAATCAGGCAAAATTTTGCCGTATGCGACAACGACAATAAGCTCCGGTTTCAGTTTGTCAAGAACAGGCTGAAGTTCACCGTTTCTCAGTTTTTCGGGCTGATATATATTTTCTATACCTGCCTCAAGTGCCGCCGCCTTAACATCAGTCGGTACAAGTTTATGTCCTCTGCCTTTCGGTCTGTCCGGCTGAGATACAACACCAACAACATCAAGACCTGCGTCTGTCATAGCTTTAAGGCTCGCCGCCGCAAAATCGGGTGTACCCATAAATAAAATTCTCATTCAACCATCTCCGTTAGTCAATAAATCTAATTACTCTGTCCAAGAACAATTTACCGTCAAGATGTTCAATTTCGTGACAAAAAGCTCTTGCCAAGAGTTCCTTACCTGTGATTTTAAACCACTTGCCGTCCCTGTCCTGTGCTTTTACGGTTACGACATTCGGTCTTGTAACCTCGCCGAACACTCCGGGTACGCTAAGACAGCCTTCGCTGCCGGTCTGTTCTCCGCTTTCTTCTACTATTTCAGGGTTTATAAGTTCAATTTTACCGTCACCGACATCTATGACAACCGCACGTTTCAGTATTCCCACTTGCGGAGCTGCAAGTCCGACACCATCACGGCTTTGCATTGTTTCATACATATCGTCAAGAAGTATATGAAGTTTTTCGTCAAACTTCACTACAGCTTTGCATTTCTTATAAAGGATTTCATCGCCTTTTTCCCTTATTTCTCTGATTGCCATTATGTTTCCCCTCTCTAATTTATCATACCGGGTGATTTGTCTATTATTATCGCCACATCCGAAAATTCCTTGTTTTTTCTGCATGTCATTTCAGCTTGTGAAAGTATCTCACCCAAGTTATCGTCATCTTCGCATTTAAAAATAATCTGCCATCTGTATTTGTTTTTTATTTTTGAAATATATGACGGCACAGGTCCTAAAACCTGTATTTTTTGTGATACATTCTGTGTTTTTTCTGCAGTGTTTAAAAAATATTTTGCCGTTTTCGCAACAGTATTTTCAACATTGCCTTGAAAATGCACACTCACTATTTTACAAAACGGCGGATACCACATAAGCTTTCGTTTTGCAATTTCCTTATCGTAAAAAGTTCTGTAATTGTGACTTTTTACAAGGCTGACCGCCTCATGTTCGGGCGTATACGTCTGAATAACGGCTCTGCCCTCTTTACTTCCTCTGCCGGCACGTCCCGAAACCTGTTCAAGCATTGCAAAAGTTCTCTCACCGCTTCGGTAATCGTTAATATTGAGCATTGTATCTGCCGTTATAACTCCGACAAGCGTTACATTTTCAAAATCAAGTCCTTTTGCCACCATTTGCGTACCGATAAGAATATCGATTTTATCTTTTTCAAACTTCTGCAAAATCTTCTCGTGCGACTGCTTTTTACCTGTTGTATCCATATCCATTCTGACAGTTGTCGCATTTGGGAACAGACGCTTTAATTCGTCCTCCACCTTTTGCGTACCGCCGCCGAAATAACGTATATAATTACTTCCGCATTTCGGACAAAGCTTATAATTCGATCGTTCATATCCGCAGTAGTGGCACTTTAATTTATCCTCAAATTTATGATATGTAAGCGATATGTTGCAATTCGGACAATGCGGTACATATCCGCAACTGCGACACGAAACAAATGTAGAAAATCCACGCCTGTTAAGAAACAAAATCGTCTGTTCACCGCGTTTTAAATTTTCTTCGATTTCGTTATACAATTTACCCGAAAGCATACTTTTATTGCCCTTTTCCAACTCGCTGCGCATATCAATAACCGATATTTCGGGCATTTTATTTTTATTGTATCTTGTATTCATTTCAAGCAACTTATATTCGCCTGTCTGTGCTTTGTAATAGCTTTCAACAGACGGCGTTGCCGACGCCAAGACAACCGCTGCACCAAACTGACTTGCTCTGAATATTGCCGTTTCGCGTGCGTGGTATCTCGGTGACATATCCGACTTATAAGTATCGGAATGTTCCTCGTCCATTATTATAACTCCGATATTTTTAAGCGGTGTAAAAATCGCACTTCTTGCACCGATTACAATATCAGCCTCACCGTCACGAATTTTCTTCCATTGGTCATATCTTTCACCGGCGGACAAACCGCTGTGAAAAATAGCAACTCTGCCGCCGAATCGCGACATAAATCTTGAAACCATCTGCGGTGTAAGCGATATTTCGGGTACAAGCATAATCGCACTTTTACCCATATTTATCACATTTTCAATCGTCTGCATAAAAACTTCGGTTTTACCGCTGCCTGTCACACCGTGCAGAAGATATATCCCTCCGTCACCCGATTTTACGGAATTTGTGATTTCATCTATCGCGTATTCCTGTTCCGGTGTCGGAACCATCTTTTCTGTTTTCTCAAAAACTCTGTTCCAATACGGATCACGTTCAACCGTCATATCAAACACATTGACAAGATTTTTCTTTTCAAGTGCTTTTACGGTACTGTGTGAGCCGTTTGTGAATTTCTGCAAATCGGCAAGAGAAACATACTCGTTTTCGCTTAGCACTTCAAGCATTTTTGCTTGAACAGGTGCTTTTCTGCGTAAAATTTCGGCACTTTCAAGTGCTGTTTCTCTGTCACATATAAGCTTTACACATTTAATTTTTTTATCCTTAATATCAACCGATTGTCTGTATTCCTTTTTTAAAGTACCCTCTTTAATCATCGCACGGACTTGATTTTGTATATCAACTCCGCACATTTCTTTAAGTGCTTTAAATTCCATACTTCCGCCGTTATCAGTCAGTATTTCTGCAATACGTCGTCTAATCTCCGACTTTTCTTCACTTTTATTTTCAAGAATAATCCATTCTTTCGTTTTAAGTGCTGTACCCGACGGGACAATCGTATGAATTATATCAAGATATGACGCAAGATATTTTTTGTGCATCCACTCGATAAGTTCAAGCATATCTTCGTCAAAGCCTACGGTATCGTTTGCCGTTCTTATTATGGATTTAAGACGTTTACTGCCACTTGTATCCGCAGTGCCGACACAAAAACCCTCAATTTCTCTGTTACCGGAAGAAAACGGAACAAGCACTCTGCTGCCTATTTTAATTTTGCCTTCAAGTTCTTTCGGGACAAGATAATCAAAAGGTTTATCAACTTGCTTTGACTTATTATCCACAATAATTTTTGCTATCATTATTATTCGTTATCTTCTGTATCGTCTTCTACGACTTCAACTTCTTCCGGCTGTACATCATCATTACTGTTTAGAGAAAGAATAGCCGCAGCCTTTTCGTCCTCCCAAGCCTTTGCACGCTTGATAGCCTCTGAACGAACATAGCCTACTTTTCCCTCTACGATTTCCTCTGCCGCAACTGATACAGGTTTTTCATCGCCGTATGCGTCCATATCGTGCATACGTTCTTCACCAATCATTCTTGCACGCTTTGCCGCCATTGTAACAAGTGTATAACGGCTGTCCACACACTTTGAAAGTTCCGAAATTCCAGGTTTAATCATCATAATAATATTCCTCCAGTAATCAATAATTTTCAGCTAATAATTTATCAACAAGGTTACGCTTTTGAACCTTATCACGCATTGTTTCTTCGACTTCACGAACACACTCTCCAAGTTCGTCGTTTACGAATATACAGTCATACTTCGTCGACTGAGATAATTCCCATTTTGCCGCCTCAAGTCGTTCTTCTATTTGTTCTGCCGTTTCACGGCCTCTGTCCTCAAGTCGCTGTTTTAAAACTTTCATTGACGGCGGTGCTATAAACATAAGTACTGCCTCTTCAAAAAGTTTCTTAACTTTAAGTGCGCCTTGCGGCTCGATTTCAAGCAAAACGTTTTTGCCGCCCTCAAGCATATCTTCAACAGTCTTTTTCGGAGTACCGTAATAATTGCCGCTGTACATAGCATATTCAAGCATTTCTCCGTTGTCTATCATCTTCTTAAAGTTTTCCACCGTTGTATAATTATATGTCACGCCGTCGGTTTCACCTTTGCGTTTTTCTCTCGTTGTTGACGATACGGACAAAAATACGTCGTTATTTTCATTTGCAAGAAGTTCATTACAAATCGTTCCTTTGCCCGTTCCCGACGGTCCGGACATTACAAAAAGTACACCTCTACTCATCGCCTTTAACGCTCTCCTCTCCTGTATCACCGCTAAGTCTGCCTGATACCGTTTCCGTCTGCAAAGCCGACAGAACAATATGGTCGGAATCGGTTACTATAACGGCTCTTGTTCTTCTGCCGTATGTTGCGTTTATAAGATTACCCTTATCCTCCGCCTCACGAATTATACGTTTAATCGGTGCGGACTCTGGACTTACAACTGCCACAACACGTTCGGCATTAACCATGTTTCCAAAGCCTATATTTATAAGTTTCATTATATCACCTGTTATTCAATATTTTGAATTTGCTCTCTTAATTTTTCAATTTCACCCTTTAGCGTTACAACGGTTTTGGCGATTTCAATATCACTTGCCTTTGAACCGATTGTATTTACTTCACGGTTAATTTCCTGAATTAAGAAATCAAGCTTTCTTCCTGCCGGCGAACCGCTGTTTATTATAGTGTCAAATTCTTCAAAGTGACTGCCAAGTCTTACTGTTTCCTCATTTACTGCCACTTTATCGGCATAAATTGCAACTTCGGTAAGTATTCTTGCTTCGTCTATTTCTTTACCGTCAAGAACTTCTTTAATCTTGTCATAAAGTTTGTCACTGTATTCCTTAACAGTCTGCGGTGAACGCTCGTCCACTTCCTTGACAAGTGTACGCATATAGTCAATTCTCTCGCACAAGTCCTTTTGTATTCTCTCACCCTCACGCTCACGCATTGCGATAAAGTCGCTAAGTGCGCCGTCAAGAACGGTTTTAACCGTATTCCACAGAGCCTCCTCATCTTCTTCAACTCTTTCGGTTGAGAAAATGTCCGGATTTGACGCAACGTTTGATACTGTTATATCGTCCTTTAATCCAAATTCATCTCTAAGTTGGTATAAAACATCTATGTAATTTTTTGCGATTTCCTTATTTAATGTAATCTGCTTGTCGGCAGTTTCGTAGTTTTCTACATTAAGGTATATATCAACCTTACCGCGAGTTATACTTGACGATACATACTTTCTGATTTTATCTTCCAAAAAGCCAAGATGTCTTTGCACTTTTATATTGTAATCCGAATATCTGTGATTTACCGATTTTATCTCCACAAGTATCTTTTTTCCTTCTGTTACGGCCTCTCGTCTGCCGTATCCGGTCATACTTTTCAGCATAGCACGTTCTCCCGTCTAATATATTATATAGGCATATTAACCCATTATTTTTTTATTATACCACAAGTTCTTGTATTTGAACAGTCTTATTTTAAATTTTTTTGAAAAATTCATTACAAAAATAACAGAAATGTATCCGTCAAGTTTGTTATTTCGACAAAAAAACAGACGAACTGTAAATTCAGCTCGTCTGTTTACCGACTTAATTATTTTTTGTTTTTATCGCACTTACAAATAAATCAGTTATATCAGCCGCACCTGTCGGAATTTCAGGTGTCACTATTGTATCGTCCTTTTCCGCATTTGACGATACTGTCATTTTAAGTGACATATCATCAGCATATCCGACTTCTATATTTGCGTCACTTGTTGATTTTGTTGCATCCGTTTTGCTGTTTGCGGAAATGTTGAACTTAAAATCATTTTTTAATTGATTATAGTCACTGTCCGATATATTGCTTATATTTTTCAAAATGTTAAGCATATCTTCTGATTTGATATTCATTTTTAGGCTGTAACCGCCGTTTTCAGTTTCTGTAACCGTTATATATTTATCCATCTGTTCATACATATCAAACATTGATGCCAACGAAATAATAGTATCAATATCAGTATCACCCTCTGTCTGATAAGCACTCTTTAATGTGTCCATAGCCTTTGCAGTATTTCCGCTGACAGCACTGTCCACTATATTTATTGTGGCAGTCGGTACGCCAAGAGAAGTCAAGGCTTTGTTTAAATCAACACTGTACCATACATCACTCTTCACGATAAGTGCCAATGCCTTGATTTTTGCATTGTCCGAGCTTTGAGCAAGTTTTTCTATAACATCTGTTTTAAAGTAAACCTTATCATCCGCTACTACTGCGTTAAGTGTTGCGTCATTTACACTGCTTTCATTCAATGAGCCGTTAAACTTCACCTCTGCACCCGCAACATTATCTTTATTTTTGCCGTCAATACTTCCGTTTGCCGCAACACTGTATTTACTGTTGCCGTTATTCAAATCAAAACTCACATCAAATGCAGTATATTCCTTATTATATTTCGGTGTTTCCTGATTTAAAAGTTTTGACATATTCGGTGCCGAGTTTTCAAATTCGTTAAAATAATCATCAGCATCAAGGATTACAACTGTTTCCGTATCTCCGTCCCAGCCTACTTGCATACCGAATGCGTTACTCATAAAACGAATAGGAACAAGAGTTCTGTCATCAACAATAATCATAGGCGTATCCATTTGAACAGTTGATTCACTTCCGTTATTGTCTACATATATTGTATCGTCCATAAGTGTAAACTTAATTGTTGTGTCACCCTTTTTAGCCGTTACAAGTCTGCTCGAATCATCATAATCAACGCTTGCGCCCATATTTTCAAGTGCCGCTCTGAATGGTATCATAACTCTGCCGTCAGTATTTACAGGCTTAACGTCATCATATTTTACAACCTTATCATTATATACAATATGTATTTCCGATTTATCACCGTACACGCTCGAAACTTCTTTTACTCTTTCCGCCGCACTTACCGAAAAACACGGTACAACCATTGACGCCACAACTGCCGCCGCAATAATTTTCTTCATATTATTTTTCCTCACTTTCGTATAAAGCATTGCTTTGATGTTATTATACCACAGCAAAATCGTTTTAGCAATATTTTTATTGTTTTTTTATATAAATATGGTATAATAAAAAATAATACATTTACACAGGAGGACATTATGGCATTTGACGCAGTAGCGGTTCGTTGTCTTGTCAAAGACCTTAAAGACAAGCTTATAAACAGCCGTATAGATAAAATACATCAGCCCGAAAAAGACGAAATTACAATAAATCTAAGAACAATGACGGATAATTTTAAACTTGTGCTTTCCGCAAGTCCTGCACATCCGCGTGTTCATTTCACAAACGTTTCAAAGAAAAATCCTATCAGTGCGCCTATGTTCTGTATGCTTTTGAGAAAGCATATCGGCAGCGGTAAAATTACGGATATTGAACAGATTGGCTTTGAACGTATTATAAAATTTTCGATAGAAAGTTATGACGAACTCGGCGACCTTACGACAAAATATCTTATAGCCGAAATTATGGGCAGACATTCAAATATTATTCTTACCAATCAAGATATGCGTATTCTTGACTGTATCAAACACATTGATTTTACGGTAAGTTCGGTACGTCAGCTGCTTCCCGGACTTGACTATGTTTCACCGCCTGTCCAGGATAAAACCGACCTTACGGAAATAAACGAAACAGCAAACATAGATTTTTCGTCACCGATACAGACCGCCGATAAAGCCATTCTTTCCGCAATAGCAGGTATCAGCCCGCTTACATCAAGAGAAATTGTATATCGTGCGTTCGGTCGCACAGACGTGAAGTGTTCCGAACTTACGGATAACGGCAGAAATAAACTTTTATACGAAACGGTTAAACTTGCCAAAGACGTTCAGCAAAACAATTTCAGCCCTTGTATGATTATAAATTCCGCCTCGGGCAAGTTAATGGAATTCAGCGCCACGCCTATAACGCAGTACGAATCACTTGCGGAAATTAAAGAATTTGACGACATAAGCGTACTGCTTGACACATTTTACAGAACACGCGATATGCACGAGAGAATGCGTCAAAAAAGTGCCGACCTTGTGAAACTTCTTAACAATAATATAGAACGTGTTTCAAAAAAGCTCGGCATTTTAAATAAAACGCTTGCCGATTCGGAGAATAAAGATAAATATAAAATATACGGTGACTTGCTTATGGCAAATCTTTATAATATAAAAAACGGTCAGTCGAGCGTTGAAGTTATAGATTACTACAAAGAGGATTCGCCTACCGTAAAAATCCCGCTTTCGCCGCAGCTTTCACCGTCACAGAATGCACAGAAGTATTACAAACGATATAACAAGGCGAAAAATGCCGAAATTGAGGCGGCAAAGCAAATTGAAAACGCCAAAAATGACCTTGAATATCTTGAAAGCACGCTTGCCGCTATCGAAACATCGGATACGGAATCAGACTTAAACGCAATCCGCGCGGAACTGATTGCCGAAGGCTATTTAAACAGAAAGTTCAATCCAAAAAAACAAAAACAAAATGCGTCAAAACCTATGCACTTTGTAAGTTCCGACGGTTTCGATATTTATGTGGGCAAGAATAATACCCAAAACGATTACCTTACATTAAAATTTGCAAATTCGTCTGATTTGTGGTTTCATACCAAAAATATTCACGGCTCGCATACAATCATAAAACTCGGACTTGATAAAGACGTTCCGAAAACGACAATCACGGAGGCTGCCGAACTTGCGGCATACTATTCAAAAGGTCGTGATTCGTCACAAGTTCCCGTTGACTTTACGCAGATTAAAAATGTCAAAAAACCAAACGGTGCAAAACCCGGTATGGTGATATACGATTATTACAACACAATATATGTTACACCGAAAGAATTAAAGAACGAGTAGTCAATGACTACTCGTTCTCTTTTATAAACTTTTGTATTTCTTTCATAAATTCTTTACCGTATTTACGTTTTTTCATTTCGCCGACACCGGAAATATTCAAAAATTCGCTATCCGTAACAGGACGTTTACGGCACATTTCACGAAGTGTAGAATCTTGAAATATAACATACGCAGGAACACTTGCCATAACGGCACGTCTGTTACGAAGTTTTTTTAGTCTTTCAAACAGTCTGTCTTCTTCAGATGTCAAAACGGTATCCTTCTTATGAATATAAGAAACTTCCTTAATCAATTTCATCGAAAGTTCTTTACCGTTTAATATTTCCTTTGTTTTTGGTGTGGGTTGTACTGTCCTGTAATTCATTTCGTCAACTTCAAGATAACCCTCTTGAATTAAATAATCAATGATATATCTTATCCTTTTAAGCGACATATCGCTCATAATTCCGTATGTAGAAATAGTATCAAGGTCAAGTCTTTTTATTTTGTCGAGCTTACTTCCGTAAAGCACCTCCGCCAAAAGCGTCTTACCGCAACTTCTCCCCTTTTTTCGTATTCTGTATACACATGACACTATTTTTTGTGCGTCAACGGTTATATCCGTTGTTTCAAAATTAGTATTGCAATTTCCGCAGTTGTCACAGTTAAGCGGCGGATTTTCGCCGAAATATTCGAGAATAAATGCTCTAAGACACTCACTTGTAGTACAATAAAACGTCATCATTTTCAAGCGTTCAAAATCTTTCTCCATAATTTTGATACGCATTTGGTCTGATATTTCCGAGTTTTCATCCGGATTTTCGATAAAATATCTTGCAGTATTGACATCACGGGCACTGTAAAGCATAATACAGTCTGCATCACCGCCGTCACGTCCTGCTCTGCCTGCCTCTTGATAATAGCTTTCAATATTTTTCGGCATATTGTAATGTACAACAAGATAAACGTTCGATTTATCTATACCCATACCGAATGCGTTAGTCGCAACCATTATTTCATATCTGTCGTATATAAAATCGTCTTGATTTTTCTGCCTTTCGTCATCGTCAAGTCCTGCGTGATACCTTGTCGCATCATATCCGTTGTCATTAAGTCTTTCACACACTTCCTCAACCGTTTTTCTTGTCGAGCAATACACTATCGCACTTTGATTTTTATGACTGTCCAAAATATCACAAAGTGCCGTAAATTTATCTTTCGGTCTTTGCACTTCAAAATACAGATTTTCTCTGTTAAAGCCCGTAACCTTAACATACGGATTGTTTAGTTTCAAAATACGAATTATATCTTCTCTCACATCGTCGGTCGCTGTTGCGGTAAAAGCAGCTATAATCGGTCTGTATGAAAGTTTTTTTATAAATTCTTCTATTTTCAAATATCCCGGTCTGAAATCATGTCCCCACTGCGATACACAATGTGCTTCATCTATGGTTATCATAGAGATTTTCACTGTTTGCGCTACCCTTATAAATCCCTCAAGTTCAAGTCTTTCGGGTGCAACATATATTATTTTATACATACCCTTGTAAATATTGCTTACAACTTTATTTTGCTGTGCCAAAGTCAGCGAACTGTTTATGTATGCGGCGGCAACACCCGACTGAACAAGTGAATTTACTTGGTCAATCATAAGTGATATAAGCGGCGAAATTACAATCGTTATACCTTCCATCATCAGTGCCGGTACTTGGTAACACATTGATTTTCCCGCACCTGTCGGCATTATTCCGAGAATATCGTTTCCTTCTAATATATTATCTATAATCTCAGACTGTCCGTCACGAAACTTCCTGTGTCCGAAATATTTTTTAAGAACTTTTTCCTTTTTCATCAATATACTTCTTTCGTTTACATATGTTACTACTATTTTATCGAAAAAGATAATACATTGCAAGAGATATTTTTAAATAAAAAAATAGCAGACAAAACCATAATGATTTTGTCTGCCTTTTGTCATTTTTCTATGCTTTACTCCCATATTGCCGAATATGCGCGTTCGCCGTGTTCACTGTCGTCAAGACCGACATTTTCACTGTTTTCATCAACACGAAGTTTTGTAAACAATCTTACAATACCCACACAAATCAATGTTCCGACAACCGCAACGGCTATTGTTACCAATATACTAAGCACCTGTGCCACGAACAAATGATAATCACCGAAAACAAGACCGTCCCATTTAGCTACCGGATTAATCGAAGTTTGTGCAAACAAGCCTGTTGCGATACCGCCCCATATACCGCCGATACCGTGACAGCCGAATGCGTCAAGTGCGTCATCATATCCGAATTTTGGTTTTAGTACAGATAATGCAAAGTAACAAATCGGGCTGACAAGTGCACCGATAATAAACGACGCCCATATCGGTACGAAACCTGCACCCGGTGTAATTGCCACCAAACCGATAACACCGCCTGTACAAGCTCCGACTACTGTCGGCTTTCCGCCTTTGATTATATCTATAATCATCCATGAAAGCATTGCACAAGCCGCAGAAGTGTTAGTTGTTGTAAATGCGTGAAGTGCAAGACCGTCTGCTGCAAGCGCACTTCCTGCATTAAATCCGAACCAACCAAACCACAAAAGTGACGCGCCGAGTACAACAAACGGAATATTATGCGGTACGACACTTCTTTTCTCAATGCCTTTTCTCTTACCGATTAATATTGCAAGCACAAGACCCGAAACACCGGAGCTTATATGTACAACGTTACCGCCGGCAAAGTCGATTGAGCCGATTTGAGCAAGAAATCCGCCGCCCCAAACCATATGAGCCATCGGATAATAAACCACAAACTGCCACAAGAATACAAATAAGAATATTGCTTTAAATTTCATTCTTCCCGCAACCGCACCTGTAATAAGCGACGGTGTTATAATGGCAAACATCATCTGAAACAACGCAAAACCCATATTAGGGATATTGTCACTGTAAGGACCTGCCTCCGCTCCGACACCGTTAAACGCAAACCACTTTAAGTTTCCTATAACTCCGCCCAAGTCACCGCTGAATGAAAGCGAATATCCGCAAAGTACCCACAATACCGATGAAAGTCCCATAAATGCTACTGACATCATCATTGTATTGAGCACATTTTTTCTTTGTGCAAGACCGCCATAGAAAAATGCCAATCCCGGTGTCATCAAAAACACATACGTTGCCGCAATTATCATAAATCCTATATCTCCACTGTTTAACATATTTTATACCCCCCTATAATAAAGCCTCTCTGTCCTCTTCGCCGGTTCTTACTTTTATAACTCTCGATACAGGTGAAATAAAAATCTTACCGTCACCGATTTCACCTGTTCTCAAAACCGAAATTGCCGTATTAACAACATCATCAACAGGCACTGTACATACAACCATTTCAATTTTTATCTTCGGAAGTAAGTCAACGCTGTACTCAACACCTCTGTAACGGTGCTTTTGTCCCTTTTGCACACCGTAACCCAATACGTTGGATACGGTCATTCCGTTAATTCCGATTTCGTTTAAAGCCGTCTTTAAATCCTCAAGTTTGCTCTGTCTAGTGATAATTTCGATTTTTGTCATTTCTGCCATGACTATACTCCCCTTTCTCTTAAACATAAAAAGCGCGTCTGACAAATTGACCGCAATCAATCCGTCAAACACGCCTTTGTGTTTAATTTAACTCATTATTTTTTATTCCGATTGAACCGTAAAAACAAAAAAGACGCATTTGTAAGAATATTCTCTTACAAACACGTCCTTGTGTTCAATCACCGTAACATTATTATACAACACTAACTTTTTGTTGTCAACAGTTTTTTTGAAATTTTTCTAAAAAGAGAAAGCGAGCTAATAAATTAGCTCGCTGAGGGGGTATATATATTAATCTTTGAAAAAGAGATTAACCTTATTGAATTACATTGATCTTTTCTCATTATACGATACAACAAAGTCAGGGTATGCTGATGCAAGACCATGTTCTGTTGAGTCAAGACCTTCAATTTCTTCTTGTGGCTTAGCACGAAGCAATCCTGCCTTCTTCAATACAACAAACAGAATTGAACCAATGATTGCTGCCCATGCAATTAGCGAAACAGCACCCAATGCTTGAACGCCCAAAGCCTTTAGACCACCGCCATAGAACAGACCAAGTAATTCTGCACCGGCACTTGTATCTGAAGCAAACAAACCGACTGCGATTGTACCCCAAAGACCGCATATACCGTGAACACTGATTGCACCGACAGGGTCGTCAACCTTTAGCTTTGTATCGATAAACGGAATTGCAAGACACATCAAGATTGCACCGACAACACCGATAATAATTGACGCAAACGGAGTTACAAGGTCACAAGGAGCTGTGATTGCAACAAGACCGCCAAGAACACCGTTTAGAGTCATTGAAACATCAGGCTTACCGTAACGAATCCATGTAAAGAACATTGTTGTGATTGCAGCTGCACAAGCGGCAAGGTTAGTTGTGATAAATACCTTAGCGGCTACTTGTACGCCACCTTCTGAAAGACCGCCTGTTGATGCAGGGTTAAATCCGAACCAACCTACCCAAAGGATAAGTACGCCAAGTGCACCGATAAGAATGTTGTGACCCGGAATAACGTTTACTTTTCCGTCTTTTGTGTACTTGCCGATTCTCGGACCAAGAATTGCAGCACCTACAAATGATAATGTACCGCCAAGCATATGTACGATTGCACTACCTGCAAAGTCATGGAAGCCTAACTCTGACAACCAGCCGCCGCCCCATACCCAGTGACCTGCGATTGGATAAATAAACAATGAAATAGCCGCACTGTAGATACAATATGCTTTGAAGTTTGTTCTTTCAGCCATTGCACCCGAAACGATTGTTGCAGATGTTGCACAGAATACTGTTTGGAAGAACAATGCCGTATAATCCATATTCTCTGCACCTGCCATACCGTTCATAAACATATCTCCGAACGGAATACCGATAAATCCGTTACCTTCGCCGTACATAAGTCCGTAACCGATAAACCAATAAATAATTGAACCGAACATAAAGTCAACTATGTTCTTCATAATAATGTTACCTGTGTTTTTACTTCTTGTAAAGCCTGCTTCAACCATTGTGAAACCTGTTTGCATAAAGAACACCAATACACCGCCAAAGAATAACCAAAAACAGTCTACTGCTGTTGTTAATAGTTCTGTACTCATAATCAATCAATCCTCCTATTTAATGAAACTTTCTATAATAAAGCCTCTCTGTCTTCTTCACCGGTTCTTACCTTAATAACTCGTGATACCGGAGAAATGAAAATCTTACCGTCACCGATTTCGCCTGTTCTTAAAACCGAAATCGCTGTATTTACAACATCTTCAACCGGTACTGTACATACAACCATTTCAATCTTAATTTTCGGAAGTAAATCAACGTTATACTCAACACCTCTGTACTGATGTTTCTGACCTTTCTGTACACCATATCCAAGAACGTTGGTAACTGTCATACCGTTGATTCCGATTTCATTCAAAGCCGCCTTTAAATCTTCAAGCTTGCTTTGTCTGGTGATAATTTCGACTTTTGTCATTTCTGCCATGACTAAACTCCCCTTTCTTTTAAACAAAAAAGCGTGTCTATCGAAGTTTTCTGATACTTTCGATAAACACGCCTTTGTGCTTAATTATAATGTATAATATTAAGTTTTCCTAATTGAACTGAAAAAGCGCATTCGTAAGACCTTTTTTCAATCTTACGAACACGCCCTTGTGTTCAATCTCTTTAACTTTAATTGCATTATACGCCTATGGATTTAAAATGTCAATAGCTTTTTTTAATTTTGACTAACATTACAAAATAAAAGTTACTTTGCACTTATTTATTTAGAAAATATAAACAAACCTTGACACCAACCAACAAAATCCGTACTATATGTTGACAAACCACTCATTGCGTGGTACAATAATAAAAATGACATAAAGGAGATATAAAACAGTATGTACTGCGTAGGCAATTACAACTCAATAAAAGCAGACAAAGGGTATTCTGTTTCCCCTTTATTTCTATTTTCTTTTTTAAAAACCAATTGACAATGTTATTTATTCATTGTCTTTTTTTTTGGGCTATATAGCCTAATTCACTAATATGGAAGGAGAACAATTATGAAAGCACAGCTTATTTTGGAAAACGGTATGCGTTTTTCGGGAACGCTTTTCGGCGCTGAGAAAAACATCGTCGGAGAAGTAGTTTTCACAACCGGTATGACAGGCTATCAGGAAACTCTTACTGATCCGTCTTTTGCAGGTCAGATTGTCACTATGACTTTCCCTCTTATCGGTAACTACGGAATTAATCTTGAGGATATGGAGGCAAAGCACACTAATCTTAAAGCATTTGTAGTAAGAGAAAAGTGCGATTTTCCGTCTAACTTCAGAAATGAAATGAACCTTGATGATTTTCTTCGTCAACAGGGTGTTGTAGGTATTGAGGGTATCGATACAAGAGCACTTACAAGAGTTATCCGTGAAGCAGGTACAATGAAGGGTGTCATTATGCAGGGCGAGCCGAGTGATGAAGAAGTCAATGTACTTATGAACTCTCTTGACAACAGTCACGTTATTATGGACACAACTGCTGAGCAGGTATATACATTAAATGAAACAGGCAGACCGCACGTTGCTTTCATAGATATGGGTGCAAAACAAGGTATTATCCGCGATTTATTGAAGAGAGGCTGTAAAATTACAGTATTCCCTGCCAACATTCCCGCTTCGGTTATCGAAGAAGCAAATCCGGACCTTGTATTCCTTTCAAACGGTCCCGGCGATCCGCTTGACGCTCCGGGTACAGTTGATACTGTTAAGCAATTAATAGGTAAATATCCAATCTGCGGTATCTGTATGGGACATCAGATTATAGGTCTTGCACTTGGCTGCGAAACTAAAAAATTAAAGTTCGGTCACCACGGCGGAAACCACCCTGTAAAAGACCTTACAACAGGCAATGTTTTCATTACAAGTCAAAATCACAACTATATAGTTGCAGATTTGCCGGACACTGTTGAAGAAACATTTGTAAACGTAAATGACGGTACTTGCGAGGGTATCAGACATAAAACTCTACCAATCCAAAGCGTTCAGTTCCACCCTGAAGCATCACCGGGACCGCTTGATACAGGTTGGTTATTTGACAGATTTTTAAAGGGGGTAAACTAATATGCCTTTAGATAAAAGTATAAAGAAAGTTCTTGTTATAGGCTCAGGTCCTATCGTAATCGGACAGGCTGCCGAATTTGACTATTCGGGTACACAGGCTTGTCAGGCAATTAAAGACGAGGGTATTGACGTTGTACTTGTAAACTCAAACCCGGCTACAATTATGACTGACAGAGGTATGGCTACAAACACTTATATTGAGCCGCTTACCGCAGAATATGTAGAAAAGATTATTCAAAAAGAACGTCCGGACTCAATTATCGCCGGCATGGGCGGTCAGACAGGTCTTAACCTTGCTTGTGAGCTTTACGACAAGGGCGTTTTTGAAAAGTATAATATGAAGGTTATCGGTACTTCAATTCCGTCTATCAAAGAGGGTGAGGACCGTGACAGCTTTAAGCGTCTTATGGAACGCACAAATCAGCCGATTGCTCCGTCTGAAATCGTTACAGATGTTGAATCGGGTCTTGCATTTGCAAAGAAAATCGGCTACCCTGTCATCGTTCGTCCCGCTTACACACTTGGCGGTACAGGCGGCGGTATTGCTGAAGATCCCGAACAGCTTGAAACAATCCTTTCACAAGGTTTGCACCTTTCAAGAGTAGGTCAGGTTCTTCTTGAAAAGTCAATCAAGGGTTGGAAAGAAATCGAATTTGAAGTTATGCGTGACGGTGAAGGTAACTGTATCACGGTATGTTCAATGGAAAACATCGACCCTGTCGGTGTTCACACAGGTGACTCAATCGTTGTCGCTCCTGCACTTACTTTGGCTGATAAAGAATATCAAATGTTGCGTAAAGCGGCTATTGATATTATCAATTCAATCGAAATTAAAGGCGGTTGTAACGTACAGTTTGCACTTGATCCGGAAAGCTTTAACTATGCGGTTATCGAAATTAACCCTCGTGTGAGCCGTTCATCCGCACTTGCATCAAAGGCAACAGGCTACCCTATCGCTAAGATTGCCGCTAAGATTGCACTTGGTTACAACCTTGACGAAATTAAGAATGCCGTTACAGGTAAAACATACGCTTGCTTTGAACCTGCTATCGACTACGTTGTAACAAAAATTCCAAAATGGCCGTTTGATAAATTCTTCGGTGCAAAGCGTAACCTTGGTACAAAGATGATGGCTACAGGTGAAATTATGGCTATCGGCAATACTCTTGAATCATCACTTCTAAAGGGTATTCGTTCACTTGAAATAAAACAATACACACTTGAAAGAAAATCTTCAAAGAAACGTACCACCGTTGAATTAAAGCAACGCGTTATCGTTCCCGATGACGAAAGACTTTTCGACCTTGCAGAGCTTATCCGCAGAAATTACAATATGGAAAAGCTTGCCGAAATCACAGGTATGGACCCATTCTTCTTGCAGAAAATTAAAAATATCGTAGACGCAGAAGAAGAATTAAAGAAATATAAATTAGCCGATTTGACTTATGACATTCTAAAGAAATATAAGAAAATGGGCTTTAGTGATAAGGGCATTTCAGAACTTATCGGTTGTGACGCAGACGAGGTATATAATCTTAGAAAATCTTTGGGTATTATCCCTGTTTACAAAATGGTTGATACTTGTGCGGGTGAATTTGAGGCTGTTTCTCCGTATTATTACTCAACATATGACGAAACTACAGAGTCATTCCCTTCTGATAAGAAAAAAGTTATCGTTATCGGTTCGGGTCCTATCAGAATCGGTCAAGGTATCGAATTTGACTATTGCAGTGTTCATTCTGTTCTTTCTCTTGAAAAAGCAGGTATCGAAACAATTATTATAAACAACAACCCTGAAACAGTAAGTACAGACTTTGATACATCAGACAAACTATACTTCGAGCCGCTTACAGAAGAAGATGTTTACAACATTATCGAACTTGAAAAACCTGACGGTGTTATTCTTCAATTCGGCGGTCAGACTGCTATCAAACTTGCAAACTTCCTTGACAGTATGCACGTTCCTGTACTTGGTACACAGCCTAAGTACATTGACGAGGCCGAGGACAGAGAAAAGTTTGACGAAATGCTTGAAAAACTTAACATAAAGCGTCCAAAAGGTAAGGCTGTTTGGAGTGTTAAGGAAGGTATTGAAGAAGCTAATAAGCTTGAATATCCGTTACTTGTACGTCCGTCATACGTTCTTGGCGGTCAAGGTATGGAAATCACAAGAAACGAAATCGACCTTGTAAGATACCTTACAGATGCATTTATTAAAGATACAAAAAATCCTGTTCTTATCGACCGTTATCTTGGCGGACGTGAACTTGAAGTTGACGCTATTTGTGACGGTACAGACGTTCTTATTCCGGGTATCATGGAACACCTTGAAAGAGCCGGTGTACACAGTGGTGACTCAATTTCAATTTATCCACCGCAAAATGTACCTCAGCATATTATTGATAAAATCGTTGACGTAACATACAGAATTGCACTTGAACTAAAGGTTATCGGTATGATTAACATTCAGTTTATTGAATTCAGAGATGAACTTTATATTATCGAAGTAAACCCACGTTCAAGCCGTACAGTACCTTATATAACAAAGGTTACAAACGTACCTGTTATTGATATTGCAACAAACATTATGCTTGGCAAAACGCTTAAAGAAATGGGTTATTCAACAGGTATTGCACCGCAGACAAATACAGTCGCTATAAAAGTTCCTGTATTCTCAACCGAAAAATTACCGCAGGTTGAAGTAAGTCTTGGTCCTGAAATGCGTTCGACAGGTGAAGTTTTAGGCGTAGGTCAAAACTTCCACGAGGCTATGTACAAAGGATTTACTGCCGCCGGTACAACAATTCCAAAGGCAGGTTCAACAATTCTTGTTACGGTTCGTGAAATGGATAAAGAAAACTTCTTGCCTATCGCAAAGAAATTCCACGAACTTGGCTGCAAGTTTATTGCCACTGCCGGCACTGCAAAATTGCTTGAAGATAACGATATTCCGGTACAGGTTGCAAAGAAGATTTCAGAGGGTGTTCCGAATATCCTTGATGTTATCAGAAGCGGTATGATTGACCTTATCATCGACATTCCTAAGAAGGGTAATGATATTCATTCAGACGGATTCAAAATCAGACGTACAGCTATTGAATGTGACGTTTCGATTATGACAAGTCTTGACACTGTTAAAGCACTTGTTGATGTTATGGAACATCGCTATACACCTGATACTGTTGAAGTTATTTCACTTTCGGATATTAAATAACATACAAAAAGCGGAGATTTTAAAAATCTCCGTTTTTTTAATACTCTGTATTATTGAAGTATCGCCAAATCGTTTGCTTCACACATATTGCTTATTCCGTAAAGTATAAGCACCTCGTCATAGCTGTTCTGCTCCGTCAATGCAGATACATTATTAAGATAATATCTCAAGTCCACCATATCAATCTGTGAACAATTTTCAGCCATAAACGGCACGAAACAATGTGCATAGCTGTCTTTTATCACAAGCACTTTCTTACCGTCCTCATTATCGTTATTCACAATCCTTTCAAAATTATGATTTCCGTCAAGGAACACCGGGTATTTATCAAGTTCTTCGAGATGTTCTTTAAAAAACATACTGTCATAAACCTCATCTTCAAAGCCGTCATTAATCGTCACCGTAACATTAATCGGATATTCCCACGTTTCTATACTGTCAGATTTTTCGTACCACAATGCACTTTTTGAATAAGTCGTGCCGAAAAAGCCGTCTGTACTTTCAATATCATAATCACTGCGAACTTCAATATTTTCACTTTCCGCCCACTTTTTATATGCCAAATACGCACCGTAACTTGTCCAGTGGTGGTCGGTTTTATAATAAATCTGCTTGTCCTTGTTTTCGGTCAGAGTATCGCGTATATCAATAAATTCTGCGTTCTCTGCCCTGTTTTTTATATCGTCGATTATTTCGCCGTCATTATATTCGGTATGAACTTTCGGAAGTTCTTCCGACATTATATATCCCGTTGACGGTACAACAATAAGTTTTGTTTCGATACCCGTATTTTTCACGAAATTATTTATCGCCGTTATATTTGCATTTAATTTCTCTTCATCACACTTTACAGGTGTGTTAATAATATACCCGTCTTTTCCTTTATATACCCCATTTGAGCCGTTACGTCCCGAATAAAGCATATAATATGAATCGGTTGACGCAAAGAAATTTCTTGCGGGAAAGTGGTCTGAAATATATGTTTCAAAATCCTTTTCCCATTTTCCGTTAAACAATTTTTGTACACTGAATTCAGGGAATTTTGCAAGTGTTCGTTTTTCGTTCACCGAAACCTCTTGTTTCGGCAAAAACGCGGTAAGCGCCGCCATTGCACCTATAAATCCGCAAAACAATACTGTAAGCAATATATCTCTTTTTTTAGCCATTATATCACCCCTTAGAAACGGAAATACAGGAACGGATTATAGCTTTGATTTACCAGTGACGCCGTACAAAGCACAATCACAACCGCACAAAATGCAATTTCCAACACGCCCATATACTTTTTATCCTTTAATTTCAAATACGTGTTCTTCCATATCGGAAGTGACGCCATTGCCGTCACAATCAAAATCGGCAAATACATAAGTATTGTACTGAGCGTATCACCGCCGATAATACCGTTTTTCAACGTAAACATACTTGTCAAATACGTCGCAAATTGTCCGAAATCTTCAAAATAGAAAATTGTCCAACCGAGAAGTATTAAAAACAATGCGTATATGTGTTTTAGCAAAGACGGCAATTTTTCAAGATATTTGCCGTACACATATTTTTCAAGCACAAGGATAACAAAATAATAAATTCCCCACGCAATAAAATTAAAATTTGCACCGTGCCATAATCCTGTCAATGCCCAAACCGCAAACAAATTAAAAATCACACGCGGTAATTTGCACCTGTTGCCGCCGAGCGGAATATAAACATAGTCGCGAAACCATGAACTAAGCGAAATATGCCATCTGCGCCAAAACTCAGTTATCGTCTTTGAAACATACGGATAATTAAAGTTTTTCATAAATTCAAAACCGAACATTTTACCCAGTCCGCAAGCCATATCGGAATATCCCGAAAAGTCAAAATATATCTGAAACGCGTATGAAATTATGCCAATCCACGCACCGACTATGCCGTTTGACGATGTTCCTCTGATTGTATCCCAAAGTACACCCATTTGATTTGCGATAAGAACTTTCTTCGCCAACCCAACTGCAAACAACTTTATACCGTCGGCAAACTGCGATATGTTTTCACGTCTTTCATCAAGCATTTTCGCAATGTCTGTATATCTTACAATCGGTCCTGCTATTAGCTGTGGGAAAAATGAAACATACGTTCCGAAAGACACAAGGCTTTTTTGTGCTTTAGTGTCCCCTCTGTAAACATCAATCGTATACGATAACGTCTGAAATGTATAGAATGAAATTCCTATCGGCAACGGTAAATTGATTTTCGGCATAAAGCTAAACGGTGGAATTGCTCTCAATATATCAGTCACAAATCCCGTATATTTAAACACCGCCAAAAGTCCTAAACTAATTACAAGCGACAAAACCAAAAACGTTTTTTTACGTTTTTGGTTATCACGGTATTTTTCTATCAGCAGTCCGAATATATAATTCGACACGACAGAAACAATCATTATTAAAATAAAAACAGGCTCTCCCCAACCGTAAAATACAAGATTGGCCAAGAGTAAAAATGCATTTCCGAATTTTCTCGGCACAATATAGTATACCGCCAAAACTATCGGCAGAAACACGAACAAAAATAATAAACTTGAAAAGTACACTACCTACACCCTTTCAAATTATTTTGTATATTGGTCAATTATGCTCTGTACGCTTGATGAGTCCTCGCTTACGCATACGATAACGTAATCGCCGACAGTTTCAACAACGCAGTCGTCAAGCTTTGACACTTCATTCGGCGCATAGCTTGTGTATGTTGTTTTTTGTGTTTCAATATGTTGTTCGGCTTTTTCTTTCACAGATTCCGTATCTGATGTTTTAAATATTGTAATTTCATCAACAACCGCCGGTGTACCTGTATATGACACACATTCTTCAACTTCGCCGTCTGAAATCATATATCTCTTTTCAGCAATATCCGATGAAACCTCCGTAAGCTGTTCCGCAAATTTACCATCACTCGACAATGCCGACGCAAGCTCATTTATATCAACAGCCTTACCTCCGCAGCCTGCAAGCGATACGCACATCATAACTGCCGCCAAACCCAAAACTAATTTTTTCATCTCAATATATCCTCTCTTTTAATTATTGTATATTATTTTGTATATAAACCAAGCACTTTTTATAATAATCTTCTCCGAAATGAATACCGTCACTCGCCACTCCGTCAGGCAAATTGCCGTCCTCGCCTAAAACGGCACTGTATACGTCCGCATAGACAACACCTTTGCTCTCGGCAAGTTTCTTTATCAATTCATTGTATTTAACTATCTGCTCGTTATTTGTATTATCCACGTTATTGTCCGATACCTCTTTGGTTACCGGGGTTATCGCAAGCAAATATATTTTTGCCGTACTCTGATATGACTTTGCTTTGTCAATAAGTGCACCGTACTGCTCTACAAATGTATCCGAATTAGCCCAACCAAGTTCGTTTTCACCGAATATCATAAATATTTTATTGTACTTCTTGCCGTTGTTAAGTTCTTCAATAACAGGCACTGTACCCGTTGACGTGGATTTCGTCATTGCGTCATTGACATTCAAACCGATTCTCGCAAAATAATCCGCACCTTCTACAAGGCTGTAATTCATCATTCCGTCTACGAACGAATTACCGATGAACGCCGAATTTTGATAATAATTTTGGTCAATATCCGATGAATTTGATTTTTGTGCCGGTGCAGTTGTCGGCGTCTGCATTGACATAGCCGCAAGCTCCTCCTGTCTTTTCTGCTCAGCCCTTTGCGATACGGACGACACGCACCCTTTAATTGCGAATATGACAAGAGCTGCAATTATAATTGCAACTGCAAATACAAACACTCTGCGAATTAAAAATTTACGTCTGCGTTGTTCACGCAAACGCTTTCTTCTGATCATTTCAAGACGTTCTTTCTGATTCAAAATTCTCTCCCCTTAATTTATACATCAATAAAGTGGCACTATAAAATAGTACCACTGTTTTATTCTTTAGTCAATAGCTTGTATCAAATTCAGTCGAATTTATGTTTCCAAATATGAAGCACAATTCTTACATAAATCGCTCTGTAATTTTTCTTTTTCATACACTTAAAAATCGGATGGTTGATTTCTATACCGTCACAAGATATATCGTCCATAAAAATATCCGTTATTTCTTTTAACCTCGCATACCTTGCCTTGCGGTTTAATTTCAAGTTCGGATTAAACAAAAAGCAGAAACTTCCGAATGTTTTATGAAAATAATCGTCATAAATTCTCTGCAAAACATCTTTGTTATTTCTGTTCCAACTTAAAACAATATCCTTAACGTACATTGTAGACTGTCTTGACGTATCAAAAATATCAAAGCGATACTTATCCCAAAATCTTTTATATGAGTTTACATAGTATCTGCAAAGCACATCGCCTGTCATATAAAAACTGTCTATACAGTTTACATACCTTGCAACAAAAACATCGTCCTCGCTTTTTCTGAGCTTAGGAAACTCAATACCGTTTTTTCTGATTATATCGGTCTTGTATAGCTTAAACCAAGCCGCCCCTTGAATACCGCGTTCGCCGTACATAAACATATGCTCATAATAATCTTTTCGTGCATCTCCGCCTGTACGTTTAAGTCCGTCAGCCTTTTTGACAGTACGAAAAACCTTTTCACCGTCAAACATAGAAAAACTGCATACAACAAGGTCGGTATTTTCATTTTCCATATACCGGACAAATTTTTCTATCGCATTTTTTTCAAGATAATCGTCTATATCAAAAAAATATATATAATCGCCCGTTGCTTTTCTCAGTGCAAGATTTCTTGCCGCACCAGGTCCTTCGTTGTTTTTGCCGAATACCGCAATACGTCTGTCCTTATCCGCCTCGGCAAGGCATTTCATATAACTTCCGTCTTTTGAACCGTCATCAATTATTATAATTTCAAGATTTTCATATGTCTGTTCCGTTATACACTTAATTCCGCTTTCAACCCAATCTTCCATATTGTATACGGGAATTATGATACTTACTTTTTTCATACTCAACCTCTGTCGCAAATTTCTTTTATAGCCTCAAAATTACGCTGTGAATTATTTTCATCTCTAAGCGTAAAGAATTTATAAATTCTTTTTCTGTACTTATCATCAAGCACGCAACCGTTTTCAAGTATTCTGTCAAGTTCGTCTATAACGTCATTTTCATCATACAAAATTTCACCGAAACCGTCACGTTCATAGTCAAAATAACCTTCTTCGTAATGCTGTTGTCTGAATGACTCTTTGTCAAACTGATAGAAAATCATAGGTTTTTCCATATATCCGTAATCAAAAAACACGCTTGAAAAATCGGTTATAAGAACGTCCGATTTAATAAGTAAATTTTGCACCGTACTGTCATTGAACGTAACAATCTTAACTTGCTCGCCGCCTTTAAACGTATCAATAAATCTCTGAAACTCAATATGAGGATAGAAAAGCAATTCATAATTGTATTTTTCAAGAACGTTTTTCAATTTTTCACTTGCAAGAAAATTTGAATACACCTTGTAATATTCACTTTTTACAAATTCTTTTTTGTCAGCCCCTTGAAGATTGTATCGCCAAGTCGGCATAAGCAAAACTTTTTTGGTCGGCTGTTCATTTTTATACAGTGCGTCATAACGGCACAAACCGAGCATTTGCACAACGTTATCCTTATATCCGTACAAGCTCTTGACATACTCGTATTCAGGCTTTGCCGAACACACAAACAAATCCAAATTCACATTATTGTTATACAAATATGTGAGGTTATCCTTGATGATACCGTGCTGTAAAAATATCTTTTTGCCCTTTATAATCCCCTTTTTATCAGCCTTAACAAAAAAATCTATATACGGTGTGTAACCCATAATATGTGTACTGCTTTTTACTTTTGACAGCACAAGCGAAATGTAATGTTCAAAACTGTTATGATTTATAATTCTGCCGAGTTTTTCCACACGTTCTCTGTCAGCGGAATCTTTCGTTATTGCGTAAGCAATATTGATTTCGGGATGATTTGCGGTAATGTACTTGAACAAATAATACGCATTATCCCTTGCGTCAATTCCACGCTCCGCTATAAGCCATAAATCCTTATACTTTTCTTTATTTTTCGCAAAAGGTGCGACAATTACCGCCGCACCGTATTTTACGAAACAGGAAATATAATCCTTTGACTTCTTTATAAATGTATGCAAATTCATATATATCCCTCCAATATGCAAAGATTACTTTATTTCTCCGTGTTTTTCATACTGCGTGATTTGCGACACCTTATTGTTGTCGTCAACAAATACAACTGTCGGTCTGTGTTCTTTTGCCTCGTCCGCCGTCATATTGCAGTATGCCATAATAATAACTTTATCACCCTTTTGAACACATCTTGCCGCCGCACCGTTAAGGCATATAACACCCGAATTTTCTTCTCCGGCTATTGTATACGTTTCAAAGCGCTGACCGTTGTTTACGTCAACTATCTGCACCTTTTCATATTCAAGTATACCGGACGCTTTCAAAAGTGCCGTATCAATCGTTATACTTCCGACATAATCAAGTTCTGCCTGTGTAACGGTTGCACGATGTATTTTACCTTTAAGCATTGTTAATTCCATTGCTTATTTTCTCCTTACTCCATTATAAAATTATCTATTAAACGTGTTTTTCCAATATATACCGCCATTGCACAAAGGAGCGGCTTTTGTACTTTTTCAAGTGTTTCAAGCTGATTGAAGTCAACCATTTCCACATAGTCAATCTTTGCAAGAGGTTCTTTTCCAATCTCCGCTTTGATTGCCGAAATAATTGTCTTTACGTCTGTTTCGCCGTCTGCAATCATCTTCTTGCCGATTTCAAGAGAACGTGAAAGGCATAGTGCCGCCTTGCGTTCGTCTGTGTTTAGATATGTGTTTCTTGAACTCTTTGCCAAACCGTCATTTTCACGAATTATAGGACAACCGACTATTTCAATATCAAAGTTCAAGTCCTTAACCATCTTCTTTATTACGCACAACTGTTGCGCATCCTTTTGACCGAAATACGCTCTGTCAGGCTGAACGATATTGAACAGCTTACTTACAACAGTACACACACCGGAAAAATGAATAGGTCTTGTTTTACCGCAAAGTACCTTTGTAATCTTGTTCATATCAACAAATGTAAGTGCATTGTCATACATTTCATCAGCTTCAGGATTAAATATAATTGACGCACCCGCACTTTCGCAAAGTTTCGTATCCGCATTAATATCTCTCGGATAGCTTTCAAAATCTTCGTTAGGACCGAACTGTGTAGGATTTACAAAATCACTTACAACAACTCTGTCATTTTCCTTTACCGCACGCTCTATAAGGCTTTTATGTCCTTCGTGAAGATAACCCATTGTAGGAACAAGACCAACCGTAAGTCCTTCTTTTTTCCATGCTTTAACTGTTTTCCTTACTTCATCTATTGTTTTTACTATCTGCATTTTATTTTTCCTCCGTTATTTGTTTCATAACTTCTTCGCTCATTTTAAACGAATTTTCCTCTTTTGGGAATGTACCGTTTTTCACTTCGCTGCAATATTCCTTAAAGCATTTTTTCATACTCTCGCCCAATTCACCATATTTCTTTACAAACTTCGGTGTAAAATCGGAATACATTCCAAGCATATCCTGATATACAAGCACCTGACCGTCACAGCCGTTGCCCGCACCGATTCCTATTGTAGGAATTGAAAGAATTTCAGTTATATATGTTGCAAGAGGTGTCGGTACACATTCCAAAACAACCGCAAATGCGCCGGCTCTTTCAACCGCTTTTGCGTCATCTATAATTCGTTTTGCGTCATCTATATTTTTGCCTTGAACCTTAAAGCCGCCGAACGCGTTGACCGATTGAGGCGTCATTCCGATATGACCGACAACAGGAATAGACGCGTCTACGATTTTTCTTATATGTTCCTCAAATTTAACTCCGCCCTCAAGTTTAACCGCATCGGCATGACCTTCTTTTATGAGTCTGCCTGCGTTCACAACTGCGTCATACACAGATGTTTGATACGACATAAATGGCATATCTGTTACGACAAGTGCATTTTTTGCACCTCTTGCAACGATTTTACTGTGATGTATCATATCTTCCATTGTCACAGACAATGTACTGTCATATCCCATAATAACCATACCAAGCGAATCGCCTACAAGTATTGAATCAACGCCTGCCTCGTCCTCAAGTTTTGCTGTTGTGTAATCATAAGCCGTAAGCATTGTAATTTTTTCACCGTCAGTTTTCTTATTTTTAAAGGTTACTGTTGTGTTTTTCATTCTATTCCTCCGTTTTTCATATCAAATATAACATTTGTCAGTTCTTTGTATAACTCTCTTGTTCTTTCATCAAGCACTTCAATATGTTTTTCAATAGTCGCCATGTCCCCTCTTGCCGCAGGTCCTGTGATTGCTTTTTCACAACCGACTTTAAGTATATTGTCCATATTGCACTTCATCAGTGTTGACAGTGCACTCTCACTTTCTGACTTTGAAAAACCGCACTCCTGTAAAAGCTCCGTTGCCTTATAGCAAACCGATACGACAAAATTTGACGCAAAACACGCCGCCGCATGGTATTTGGCTTTATTTTCCGATGTAATAATCTTAAATCTGTTACCGCATAATGAAAGAATTTCTGAAACAGTATCAACTGCTTTTCCGCCGCCTTCGACTGTAAAAAAAGCGTTTGATATTGCATTTAATGACGTATGCTTGCTGTTAAATGCCAGCATCGGATGAACACTGCAAACATTTTCACTGTCTGCACCTTTAAAAATTTCACTTGACACAGAGCCGCTGCAATGACATATAATTTTCTCTTTTAAATTCATATCTTTGATTTTGTTCCAAATCGTTTGGATATTATCATCATTTGTAGTTATAAAAATTATGTCACTATTATTTATAAGCTTTTCACGGCTGTAAAGCTCAAAATCTTCTGTATTGTTACTTCGTGACGAGAAACCGATTACATTTACGCCCTTGCTTCTGAAATAGTAAGCCAGACTCATACCGCATTTTCCCGCTCCGATAAATCCTATTGCGTTTATATTATCACCTCCGATAATATCACCGCAACGCACTAAATGTCAGGTGCAATTTTCTTCCGAAATACCGCCCATCAGTTTTATTTTATCATATTTTGTTTTGTATTACAATATTATTTCACTAATTAATATTATATTTTTTCAACAAAAAATGACTTAGAACAAAGTTCTAAGTCATTTGGTGCCGATGACCGGGGTCGAACCGGTACGGGAATTTCTTCCCACGGGATTTTAAGTCCCGGGCGTCTGCCAGTTCCGCCACATCGGCATACTTGTCAACAACATATGAAATTATACCATACTTTTTGACATTAGTCAAGACTTTTGTACGAAAAAAGATTAAAAAAGCAAGTCTGTTTTTATAACAGACTTGCTTGATTTGTCATTTTATTTAGCCTCTGTTGTAGGTTCCGGCGTATCCTTTGGCTGAATAACCATTTTATCAATCTTATCTTGGTTTACCTCTACCTTGATACCCAATTCTTCAGCTTTCTTTTCAAGAGCCTCTTCTTGTTTCTTTGAAGTGACTGCCGACTGAACTGCTGATTTATTGTTTTCCAAATACTCACTGAACTTTGAATCCGATTCGTCTATCGGTAATCTTTTTATGATGTGATAACCGTAGTCTGATTTACACATTGTAATTTCGCCCGGCTCGATTGACTTTGTCGCATCTTCAAATTCAGAAACCATTTCACCGTCTGTAAAGAAGTATCCGTCTTGATTTGATTCCATACCCGGGTCTTCATTGTATTCCTTTATAAGTGCATCGAAATCTTCACCGTTCTTTGCTCTTTCAAGAATTTCGTTTGCTTTCTTTTCAGCCTCTGCAAGCTTGTCTTCATCAAGATCTGCACCTGTCGTCATATCCTTTGTTGAAATAAGAATATGCTTTGCTCTTAAATAATTATCTACGAAATATTGCTTAACTTCATCATCTGTCGGTTCTGCAACGTCAAGCTGATCCATTATCTGCTTTGAATATGTTGATGCCGAAATAATTGTTTCCATTATATCATCATCAACACCGTACTTTTTAAGCAACTTATCGCCGGCTTTTTTACCGCCCTGTTGAGCCTTAAAATTTGAAATAGTGCTTTTAACTTGTTTAGCCTCATCGTCGGTTAGAGTTATATCCATTGCCTTTGCAACTTCTTTTAGAAGATATTCTTGCTTTAGATTATCAACTGCGGTGTCTACGTCCTCTGTACCCATTCCGTAATTTGCGAAGAAATTAACCGCACCTTCCGTAATATTAGTATCGCCTATTTTCATAACAGTTTGACCGTTTCCCGAACAACCTGCAAGCAGCATTGCACCAATCAATGATACACTTGCTATTTTTCCAAATCTGCCAAAATTCATAATTATATTCCATAGCCTTTCTGCCCACAATTATTATATTCTAACGCTTATCAGCGGGCAGATAAGTCGTTATATTCGTTATATGTTTAACACATACAACACATATTAGTATATTCCTTATTGACGTTTATGTCAATAGATTTAAAAAATTGTTTACAAAAAGACCATAATTTACTTATGATCTTTTCATGTATAATTCAATTTTATGAAAGCATTAATACAACTTCAAGCACAATCACAATCGCACTTAAAATGCTAAGCACTGTTACACCGAGAACGCATTTCTTTTTAAGTTTTACAAAACTCGATTCAAGTTCTGAAATTGTATTTTTTGTATTAAGTTGTGTATTCTTCAAATCGAACACACTGTCATTAAGTTTTGAAATCGAATTAAATGCTTGTTTAACTTCCGAAACACTTTTCGCTATTTCATCAACCGAATTTTTGATCTCGGAATAATTATCCTTATGTTCTTTCATTCTTTCGTTATCTTGAACATCAATAATATTCAACTTTTCCGAAATATCTTTAATCTTCGATTTCAAGCCGTCAATATCCTCTGACACATTTTGAATTTTGCTTTCAACATCATCAAATCTGTCTGACATTTCAGATACAGAAACAACGCTTTCGCGAATGTTATCAAGCTTATTGTCAATCTTTTCAACCGAATTTTTAACGGTATTCTTAACTTTTTCCTTTATACCGCTTTCGTCAACGGCATTTTTAATATCTTCCTTAATATCCTCTGCCGTTTTTACAACCTTTTCAAAAGAATTATCTTTCTTTTTTTCTTCTTTTTCGTTTTCAGCCTCAGTTGTATTTTCGGCTTCTTTTTTAGCTTTAAATTCATCAACCTTGCTTACAACCGTGTCTTTAAACTTTCTTGCGCCGTTTTCAATGTCACCGGCTTTTTTCTTGAATTTATCAATAACACTTTGAATATTAATCGTTTCGTTCAAATTAATTCTTTGAGTGTTTTCAACAGGCTCTGCGTCGGCATCATTATCTGTTTTTACATCGACATTTTTCAAAAATTCTTCATATTCCTCGTCAGTGCCTGTGTAAAAAGCGTCCTGACCGTCATATGATTCTATGTTCATTCCCTTTTTATCCATCTTGTCACCCTTATTTCCGTGAAATTTCTTAGCTATATCTCTGCCCTTTTCATAGGCATAATCAAAAAACTTATCAAATCTACCGGACATATAATTAATCCTCTTCTGTTTCAGGTTTTTTAGCGTTTATTATAACAACTTCATCATCGTCATAACTGTCTGTATCGTCTGAATTTACGTTGTAAATTCTTTCACCGCACTTTGAGCAGTACACATCATCAGAATGATTATACGCACCGCATTTCGGACACTTTACGTTTTCTTTAAGCTGATAAAGCTGTTCTTTAAGCTCGTTAACTTCCTCAGTCATAGCGTCGATTTTAGCGAACTTTTCTTCCATATCGTCAATCACTTCGCCTGTTGATTTATAATTTTCATATACAGACTTACCGATTTCGGTATAGATGTCCTTAATTTTGCTTTTCGTTTCGCTTATTGAAAACTTTAATTTTGTTTGGTTTACTATGTTGTTTGTTTTCTCAATGACTGTTTTTGTCACCTGCACCGCGCTGTCCTTAGCTTTGTTTGCGTGTTCCTTTATTTTATCAAATACTTCTTCCATTTTAAAATCGCTCCTTCCTAATTTATTATATGCCGATTAAATTAATTATTTATATTATAACATAAAATGAGTGCTTTTATATGACATTTTCATTATTTTTTCGTTTCACAACAAATTCTGACATTACGTTATTTTGAGTAAAAAGGAAAAGGGGCTACCTTTCGGTAACCCCCGTTGATTGATTATGGAATACAGAACTTTATATTCCGCAATCAATTATATACCTATTTCCGATAAATTTCAACAATTAGTTTACACCTTTATAAGCGTCTCTCATAATCTGTTCAATTTCCTTAACAAGCGGCAACTTCGGATTTGCAGTTGTACACTGATCCTCAAAAGCCTTGTTTGCAATGTCAGGAACATTTCTCATATAAGTTTCTTCATCAATTCCGCATTCAGAGAATGACAACGGCTCATTAACTTCTTTCATAAGGTCTATAACCGCATTTATAAGGCTCTGTACACCCTCTTCTGTTGTTTTTGCAGGAAGTCCCAAGAATGCTGCGATTTCAGCATACTTTTCATCTGCAATGAACTTCTTATACTTAGGGAATGACACAAACTTTGAAGGTGTCGACGCATTATACTTAATTACGTGCGGCAACAATACTGCATTTGCTCTGCCGTGAGGGACGTGATACTCACCGCCGATTTTATGAGCGATTGAGTGATTTAGTCCCAAGAATGCGTTTGTAAATGCCATACCTGCCATACAACTTGCATTGTGCATCTTTTCTCTTGCCTCTGCGTCCTCAGCACCGTTCTTGTATGCTCTCGGAAGATACTTGAATACAAGCTGAATAGCTTTCATTGCAAGACCGTCTGTGTAATCCGACGCCATTACAGATACATACGCCTCAAGTGCGTGTGTAAGCACGTCAAGACCTGTGTCGGCAGTTGCTGATTTCGGAAGTGACATTACAAACTGCGGGTCGATAATCGCAATATTCGGTGTTAGTTCGTAGTCTGCAAGAGGATACTTCATATTATTCTTCTTATCCGAAATAACCGCAAAACTTGTTACTTCACTACCTGTACCGGAAGTTGTCGGAATAGCTACAAGTTGTGCCTTATTACCCATCTTAGGGAACTTAAACGCACGTTTTCTTATATCAAGGAAACGAAGTCTCAGTGAATTAAAGTCTACATCAGGGTGTTCATAGAACAGCCACATACCCTTTGCGGCGTCCATTGCACTGCCTCCGCCAAGTGCGATAATTACGTCAGGCTTAAATTCGTCCATCATCTGTGCACCGCGTTTTACTGTTTCGATTGACGGGTCAGGCTCTACATCTGAGAAAATTTCACAATGAACGTGCTCCGTTCTCTTTCTTAGGTAATACAAAATCTTATCTACATAACCAAGAGAAACCATACCCGGGTCTGTTACGATAAATGCACGAGTGATATTCGGCATTTTTTCAAGGTACTGAATTGAATTATGCTCAAAATAAATCTTATCCGGAACTTTAAACCACTGCATATTTACTCTCCTCTTAGCCACTCTCTTCTGATTTATAAGGTTCACCGTTGTAACGTTACCGCTGACACTGTTACCGCCGTAGCTACCGCAACCAAGTGTAAGTGACGGCATATTTGTATTATAAATGTCACCGATTGCACCGTGTGATGACGGTGAATTTACGATAAGACGGCTTGCTTTCATTGTTGCAGCATACTTTTGAATTACATCTTCATCATTTGCGTGAATAACAGCCGAGTGTCCCATACCGTGGAACATAACCATTTCTTCTGCTCTGTCGATTCCTTCTTCTGTTGAATCAACGATAAAGTATGCAAGTACCGGACTCAACTTTTCTCTTGAAAGCGGATATTCAGGGCCTACGCCGTCAAGTTTTGCAAGAAGAATTTTCGTACCCTCAGGAACTTTCACTCCCGCTTGCTCCGCAATCCATGTTGCAGGCTTACCTACAATTACAGGGTTTACAGCACCCTTTTCACTGTCGATGCAGTAATCGCTAAGCTTTTTAATTTCGTCAGGCTTTGCAAAGTAGCAGCCGTATTTCTTCATAAGTCTTTCAAATTTCGGTGCGATTGCCTTATCTACGATTGCGGCTTGTTCAGACGCACAAATCATACCGTTGTCGAATGTTTTTGAAAGGATAAGGTCGTTAACCGCTTGTTCAAGGTCAGCACTCTTATGAATGTAGCAAGGTACGTTACCCGGACCGACGCCAAGTGCAGGCTTACCTGTTGAGTATGCCGCCTTAACCATTCCGCTGCCGCCTGTCGCAAGAACTGTTGCAACACCCGGATGATTCATCAGTGCGTTTGTTGCCTCGATTGATGGGTATTCAATCCACTGTATACAGTTTTCAGGTGCACCTGCCGCAACTGCCGCATCAAGAACTATCTTGGCAGCCGCCGCACTGCATTTTTGAGCGCCCGGGTGGAAACCGAAAATAATAGGGTTTCTTGACTTAACGGAAATCAAAGCCTTAAACATTGTTGTTGATGTAGGGTTTGTAACAGGTGTAACACCACATACAACGCCTACAGGCTCTGCTATAATTTCGTAATCTTCAAGGTCGTTTTCAGCAATAACACCGACTGTTTTTTCATTCTTGATTGAATGATAAACATATTCTGTTGCAAACATATTCTTTGTTATTTTGTCCTCATACACGCCTCTGCCTGTTTCCTCAACAGCCATCTTTGCAAGCTCCATATGCTTGTCAAGACCTGCAAGAGTCATTGCCTTTACGATTGCGTCAATCTGTTCTTGATTAAGTGCCATAAATTCGTTCAAAGCTTTTTGTGCTTTTGCAACGTAGCCGTCAATCATTTCATTTACGTTAATCTCTGCCATAATAATTCCATAGCCTTTCTGCCTACGGGTTGTTAGTTTTCTTTACATCTTATTGTAGGCTGATAAGATGTTTATACAGAAGACTCTGTTTTGACATAGTATGAAATCTTCCGAATTTTTATTATTAACTTTGTTTATTTAGATTGATAAATTTTTATCGTTATTTATTTATCAATCTTTACAACACTATTATACGAAATTGTTAAACTTTTGTCAATAGTTTTTTTGATATTTTTATTCTTTGTAAGTTTTTCATATATAATTCATTACTTTCTTGTTTAAAACAAATAAAAAAGTATTGCATTTTCAGCAATACTTTTTATATACATTCTTTTATATACTTTCCAATCTGTTTATCGACTCGATATCTCCTACAAGCACGACAATATCGGTATCTTTAAATTTGTATTCGGGTTCAGGTGAAATATTCACCTTACCGCCGTTATTACTCTTTATCGCAACAATATTTACGTTATATTTTTTACGAACAGACAATTCCATAATGCTCTTGCCTATCCATGTGTTCGGTACAACAGCGTCCACAATACTGTATTCGTCCGACAATTCAATTATATCAAACAATCTGTCCGAAACAAGTTCTATTGCGGCTTTAATGCCTGCCTCCTGTTCGGGAATTATAACATTATCCGCACCGACTTTTTTCAGTACGGTTTTGTGCATATTATCCTTTGCTTTACAGACAACCTGCTTAACTCCCATATCTTTTAGTGCAAGAGTTGTAAGTACGCTGTCCGTTATATCGTCACCGCCGATACACACGATTGCACAATCCGAGTTTTTCACTCCAAGTTGTTTTAACAAGCTTTCGTCTTTTGCGTCGGTACAAGCCGCTCTTGTTACCAAATTTGCAATAGCGTTTATTTTATCCATATTTTTGTCTATCGCAAGCACTTCATAACCCATATTAAAAAGTTGCATTGCAACAGATGTTCCGAACCTGCCCAATCCTATTACTGTAAAAGTTTTCATAACAAATCCCTAGCCTTTCTGCTATCCGACAATGAAACTACATTCCGGATACCTTATATCATTAGTTTTTCTGATGCGAGTCATAAACACAACGCTTATCGTCATAATGCCCACTCTGCCGAAGAACATATACACTATAAGCAAAATCTTTGTAAATGTGGACGCGCTCCCCGATACACCGACCGAAAGACCGACCGTACTGTATGCCGACGCAGCTTCGTATATCGAATTTATCAAATCTTGATTATCAATATAACTTATAAGCACCGAACCGCCCACAACAAGCATAAGCCACAAGACAAGCAATGCCATTGCGTGAAGAATAGTCGTGTGTGCAACTCTTCTGCCGTGAATAACAACATCAGATTTGCCACGCAATACGGAAATCAAAGTCATTATTACAAGTACAGCCGTTCCGAGCTTTACGCCGCCCGCAGTCGAGCCTGAAGCGCCGCCTATCATCATAAGCACCGTTCCCCAAGCCTTTGACAAGTCGGTTAAATTATTCTGTATAAGTGCGTCAAATCCGGCCGTTCTTGTTGTGACCGACTGAAAGAATGACGCCAATATTTTCTGACCGACACTTTCAGCACCGATTGTATTTATGTTGCCGTATTCAAGAATGAAATACACAAATGTACCCACGACAATAAAAAATATCTGTGCCAAAATTATTACTTTTGAATACACGTTAAGTCGTTTCCACGATTTTTTTGCGATAATATCCTCCCACACAATAAAACCCAATCCGCCTATGGCAACAAGTATCGCAAGCGTACAAAGCACAAGCGGATCGTGTCTGTATGAAAGCATACTTTTTCCGTCACCGATTATATCAAATCCCGCATTGCAAAATGCCGATACGGAATGAAATATACTAAACCACATTCCTTTAAAAAATCCGTATTTCGGTACAAAGCGTATTGAAAGCACTATCGCGCCCGACAATTCTATAATTCCCGTTATATACAAAACGTGCTTTGCAAGTTTGACTATTCCCTCAAGGCTTTCCGTACCCATTGTCTGAGCTATAAGCATTCTGTTTCTAAGTCCGATTTGTCGGTTTGAAACTATAAACACAATACAAAGTATCGTCATAAATCCCAAACCGCCGAGCTGAATTAAAAACAGTATCACCGCTTGTCCGAACAAGCTGAAATATGCACCGACATTTATAAGCGTAAGTCCTGTTACGCAAGTTGCGGACGTTGTTGTAAACAGTGCCGACAAAAACGGTGTCACAACTCTTTCTTTTGACGAAATCGGCAACATTAAAAGTAATGCTCCGACAAGGATAATCAACGCAAATCCAAACGAAATACACCTTGCCGTATTTATTCTTTTGTGAAATAAATTTTTTCTGATAATATTCATATTTATTTGCTTCCTCCAAAAAATACTCAAAAATCACATCTTCCGATGTAATTTTCGGAGCTGTCGTCAGACTCTTTAAGTTCGTTTCCACGCATACGGCGAAAACAATATAAGTATCGGATAAAATTCAAGTCTGCCTACAAGCATACCTATTGACATCGCTATTTTTGACAATGCCGAGAAATCGGCAAAACTGCCTGTCGGACCTACCAATCCCAATCCCGGACCAATGTTGTTCATAGTCGCAATTACGGCAGTAACCGTTGTTGTAAAGTCCTTATTATCAAAGCTGATAAGAAGAATTGACACAGCCGCAAACAACATATATACAACGAAATATCCCAACACACCGTTTACAATATTCTTTTCAACCGTTTTGCCGTCAACCTTAACCGAAAATATACTTCGCGGACTTACCGCTTTTTTTATTGAGTGAGTGGCTGTTTTCATAAGTATAATAAATCTTGTAACTTTCATACCGCCGCTTGTTGAGCCTGCACACGCGCCGACTACCATCAATAATACAAGTATAATCTGTGAAAGCATAGGCCAACGCACAAAGTCGGCAGTTGAATATCCCGTCGTTGTCATAATTGACGACACTTGGAAGAATGAATATCTGAACGCTCTGCCAAATCCGTGATACATAGGCATAATATTAAGTGCAATAATTACCGTTGCACCTATCATCATTCCTATATACCACTTAACTTCGTCATTATTCTTTATCTGCGAGAATTTTCTTGCAATTATCAAGAAATACACGTTAAAATTCAATCCGAACAACATCATAAATATACCGATAACATAATCGATATATGCACTGTTATAATACGCAACGGAACTATTCTTTATTCCGAAACCGCCTGTACCGGCTGTGCCGAACGTATGGAGCAAGCTGTCAAATACAGGCATACCGCCAAACAGCAAAAGCACAAATTCAATGACCGTAAGCGCTATATATATTCCGTAAAGTATTCTAAGCGAAAACTGCCATCTGCTTGCAAGTTTGCCTACAACAGGTCCCGGCATTTCCGCTCTCATCATATGAGTTGTTCTTGTATCCTTTGACGAAAAAATCGCCATTGCAAACGCGAGTACACCCATACCGCCGAGCCAATGAGTAAAGCTTCGCCAAAAAAGCAAGCTCTTGTCAAGTGCCTCGACATTTGTAAGTATAGATGAACCGGTTGTTGTAAAACCTGACACCGTTTCAAAAAAACTGTCCACAAAACTCGGTATCTGACCGCTGATATAAAACGGCAGACAACCGATTATTGATATTACAATCCAGCCTATCGCAACGATAAACATTCCGTCACGTCCGTAAAGGCTTTTATTTTTCGGTGCTTTTGCAGATACACAAAGTCCGATTAATACGGATATTACTATCGGTATTACATACGCCAAAGCTATTGACTCACCGTAAAGCAAAGACAATCCCAAAGGTGCAAGCATTGTTGCCGCAACGGCTACAAGTATTCGTCCTACGGAATATGCTATCATCCTATAATTCATATCTTTTCCTTTCGTAACCGCTATGCAAGTATATCGCCGAGTGTGGCAATATGATGCGTTGTCATAATCACAACCGTATCACCGACTTCAAGTTTACTTTCACCGTCCGGCAGCATAATCTTGTTATTTCTGAGAATTGCCGCAATCAAAGCATTATGTTTCATCTTAATCTGTGAAAGTGACTTTGAAGTAAGCTCGGATTCTCTTGTAACTCTGAATTCCATAGCTTCAGCTTTATTGTTTACTATTCGGTAAAGACTTCTCATTTCCGTATCCTTTGCCGATTTCATCGCTCTTGTGTAACCGATTATAATATTTGCGGTTATGTTTTTAGGCGTAACAATACTGTACACGCCTGTGTTTTCCATAAGCTCCGCAAACGAAAGACGGTTTACCTTTGTTACTATCTTATCGACAAATCTTGACTGCGAATACATTGATATAATCATATTTTCTTCGTCAATACCCGTCAGTGCAACAAGCGAATCAACTCTGTCAATGCCCTCTTGCGCAAGAACGTGCTTATCTGTTCCGTCGGCACACACAATATCCGCTTTCGGCAAATGCTCGGTCAATTCCTTACATCTGTTCATATTGTGTTCTATAATTTTAACCCTTATGCCGCTTTCAAGAAGCTGTTTCGCAAGATAAAACGATATTCTTCCGCCGCCGATTATAATTGCGGTTTTAACCTTTGTGTTTATAACACCTATCTCACGCATAAATTTCGCAACATCTCTGTGAGATGCGGTTATGTGAAGTTTATCTCCGCTTTCGATAACAAAATCACCGTTCGGAATATACACCTCATTACCGCGTTGCACCGCACATATAAGAAGTTTTATCTTAAACTTTTTGTATATCTCAAAAATAGCTTTTCCGCAAAGTGCATTATCCGAACTGATGTTAAATTCAATAAGTTCAATTCTGCCTTTTGCGAAAGTTTCTGTTTTAATTGCGGCAGGGAAACGAAGTATTCTCGATATTTCGCAAGCAGTTGCATATTCGGGATTTACTATAAGATTTATTCCGAGAGCGTTACGCATAAAATCAAGCTGTTTAAAATATTCTCTGTTTCTCACTCTTGCAACACATCTGTCCGCACCGAGTTTTTTAGCCATAACGGTGCAAAGTGCGTTAAATTCGTCATTTTCCGTAACGGCAATAAATATGTCCGCCTTGTTAGCCTCCGCCTCGCGCAAAGTTTCAAGGTCAGTACCGCTCCCGCATACGCACCTTACATCATAATCATCTTGAATTCGGTCGCAGATTTCACTTTTAATATCAATAAGAACTACGTCGTCGCCCTCATAATTAAAATCCTCTACAAGCTTTCTGCCGACCTTACCGCCGCCTACTACGATGACATTCATTTTTCTTCTCTTTTCTCCCGTGTCATAAGCAATAATACCGCTTCTCTTGCATTTCTGCCATTGTACAAAATATTATAAGCTTCTTCAACAATAGGCATTTCAACATTATATTTGTGTGCCATTTCATATGCCGCCGTTGCGGTGTTTACACCCTCAACAACCATATGAACGCTTTCCAAAGTTTCCTTTAAACTCTTGCCTTGACCCAACAGTATTCCGGCACGTCTGTTTCTCGAATGCATACTTGTGCAAGTAACAATCAAATCACCTACACCGCTAAGTCCCATAAATGTCTTTTCATTTGCACCCATAGCCTTGCCGAGTCTTGCAATTTCAGCAAGACCTCTTGTCATAAGTGCCGCTTTTGTATTGTCGCCGTAACCAAGTCCGTCACTTATTCCCGCACAAAGTGCGATAACGTTTTTAAGTGCTCCGCCAAGTTCAACACCGATTATATCGGTTGAAGTGTACACTCTGAACATATCGCCCATAAACACGTCTTGAATAAATTTAGCCGTATCAATATGCTCCGACGCAACAACATTCGTTGTAGGAAGTCCTCTTGAAACCTCCTCTGCGTGTGACGGACCGCTCATAACAGATATATCCGCCTGCGGAATTTCTTCTTTATACACCTGCGAAAGACGTAAAAGTGTACCTTCTTCAAGTCCCTTTGATATATTTACTATTTTCTGTCCCTCTTTAACGTGCGGCGAAAGCTGTTTCGCCGTTGTTCTCGTTGCCGGTGACGGTGCGGCTGTTATAATAAGCTCCGCTCCGTCTGTACATTCAGCCATATCGTGACTGCAATAAATTGTATCCGGAAATTTCACTCCCGGCAAAAATTCTTTGTTTTCTCTGTCTTTTTTCAGTCTGTCCGTTTCTTCCTGTATCCACGACCATAAATATACATTATGTCCTCTTGAAGATAAAAGTATCGCTATGGCAGTTCCCCAACCGCCTGAGCCAATTACTGCAATTTTCATTTTACTTCTCCTTTTTTTGCTCCAAGTTTGTTTTCTGTACCATTTAACAATCTCTTTATATTTGCATGATGTCTTGCTATTAAAAGTCCGCCGATAATAACAACGCACATAAGCTGAATTGCATCAACGTTCTTTGTAACAATCATTTTAACGATTTCTATAACTATGTACATTGCACCGCCCAAGATTGAACCGAGCGATACATACCTTGTTACTGCCATAACCGCTATTGCAACGACAGCCACAATAAGTCCGACTTTCCAGTCAAGCATTAACACAACACCAAGCGAAGTCGCAACGCCTTTGCCGCCTTTAAATCCGAAGTAAAGCGGAAAATTATGACCGAGAATTACGCATACACCTGCGATATAGCTTATAACAGGATATATTTCATCTGTACCCGCAATATTTTTTACAAGTCTTGATAAAAGTATCACGACTATGCCTTTTAACACGTCAAGCAACAGTGTTATAACACCCATTTTCTTGCCGTATGTTCTTAGCATATTCGTTGCACCCGCATTTCCCGAACCGCTTTCACGGATATCCTTACCGCTCAGCATTTTTGAAAGCAGTATAGAAAAATTAACCGAACCGATTAAATATGATACTATTGCCGTCAGGGCAATTATTAAATATGTCATAACTATCTCCCATTACATTTTCTTTTCATTTTTCTCTCTTACGATAAACTTTATAGGTGTTCCCTCAAAACCAAATGCCTCACGCACTTGATTTTCGATAAATCTCAAATACGAATAGTGGAACAAATCCTTTGAATTTGCGAACAAAATAAATGTCGGCGGTGCTGTTGCAGCCTGTGTACCGTAGTAAACCTTTAAACGTCTGCCCTTGTCTGACGGTGGCTGTTGCTTTGCCATTGCTTCGTTTAAGACGTCGTTAAGCATACCGGTTGTAATTCTTCTCTTGTGCTGCTCATTTACTTTCTTGATAAGTTCCAAAAGCTTGTCAACTCTCTGACCTGTCTTTGCACTGATGAATATAATTTCCGCATAAGACATAAACGCAAATTCTTCACGCACACGCATTGTAAAGTTTTTCATAGTCTTTGTGTCTTTAGAAACAATATCCCACTTATTAACCGCAAAAATACAAGCCTTACCCTGCTCGTGAGCATAGCCGGCAACCTTTGTGTCCTGTTCTGTAATACCCTCGTTTGCGTCAATCATAATAACACACACGTCACTTCTGTCAACCGCCGCAAGCGAACGTACAACACTATAACGCTCTACGTTTTCGTCAATCTTACCGCGTTTTCTCATACCGGCGGTATCGATAAACAGATACTTGTCGCCGTTCTTTTCGTAATGTGAGTCGATTGCGTCACGCGTTGTTCCTGCGATGTTACTTACAATAACTCTGTCCTCACCCAAAATTTTATTTATAAGCGACGATTTACCTGCATTCGGTTTACCGATTACCGCAACTTTAATTTCGTCCTCGTCATCTGACGTATCTGCGTCCTCAGGGAACAAGTGAGTAACTTCGTCAAGCAAATCACCTACACCCAAACCGTGAGTTGATGAAATAGCAATCGGATCGCCAAGTCCCAAATTATAAAATTCATAAAATTCAAACGGCGGATCGCCTGTATTGTCAACCTTGTTTACGGCAAGCACAATCTTTTTCTTCGCCTTTAAAAGCATTTGTGCAACGTCCTGGTCATTTGCCGTAACACCGTCTTTTACGTTTGTCATAAGCACAACAACGTCTGCCATTTCAATAGCAAGCTGTGCCTGACGGCGCATTTGTACAAGGATTTCGTCCTTTGACGCAGGCTCGATACCGCCTGTATCGATAAGCGTAAAGTGCTTGTCAAGCCACACTGCGTCAGAATAAATTCTGTCACGCGTTACACCCGGTGTGTCCTCTACTATACTTATTCTCTTTCCTGTTATCTTATTAAACAAAGTCGATTTTCCGACGTTCGGTCTGCCGACTATCGCTACCAATGGTTTCATATTCTTCTCCTTTTAAAATTCAAGTTCTTCTCCCAAGATTTTCTCAATAAATTCATATCCGTCATTTATGACAGGCTCTATCTTCACATTCAATGCTTTTTCAACGTCTGATACAGTCAAATCATCAAGGAAAATCCCGTCTTCATCTCTCAGCATACTGTGCGGAATAAGCATTATATCCCCTATAGGCTTGTCTTTAAGCTGGTCGATTATATCTCCGCCCGTGACAAGTCCCGAAACGTTTACGCCTCCGCCGAAAAAGTTATTTTTTATCGCATAAACAGTTATCTTTACGTCTGTCTTTTCCATAAGACGTTCCGACAAACCCGTTATAAAAGATGCCGCCGCCTCACCCGTTACAAGAGTTACATTTCTGTCATACTTTTTGTTTTTCACAAGTTTAATTGCCGAATCAAATTCTTCTGCCATACTGGCAATCAATCCTACACCGTTTTCAAGCTGCGGAAAACCCTCATACACTTCTGCGTCAGGTATAGGCAATTCCGCATTCAAATAAAATTCGTCAGAAAGATAAATTAGCCTTGTTCCAAGTTTATCATACAGTTTTTTCTGCCAAGTCTCAACTTGTTTTATTGTTTGTGCGGAAGTTTCCTTTGTAAACGGTTTCAGCGGATAAAGTCCGTCACGATAGCGTGTAAGACCGACAGGAACGATTGATACACTGTTTACATTCGGGAACAGTGCCGCCAGCTCGGATATTGACCTGTCAAGTTCCTTGCCGTCATTAATTTCGGGACAAAGCACTATCTGACAGTTCATATAAATATTATTAGCCGCAAACTTTTTCATTATGTCATAGCACTTACCCGCAAAACGATTATTCAGCATTTTACATCTAAGTTCGGGATTGGTTGCCTGAACCGATACGTTAATCGGCGAAACACGCATTTTTATAAGTCTGTCTATTTCTTCGTCTGACATATTCGTAAGCGTTACATAGTTTCCCTGCAAAAACGATAATCTCGTATCATCATCTTTAAAATAAACCGTTTCACGCATACCTTTAGGCAACTGATCTATAAAACAGAATATACACTTATTTCGACAACTTTGTGCCTCGTCAATAAGTCCCTCTTCAAATTCAATACCTATATCGTCGTAATCATTTTCAACCGTTATAACTTCGGTAGTACCGTCCTTTTTCAGTATTTCGAGAGTAACTTCATATTCGGCTGTAAGATAGCGATATTCCAGTATATCGTGAAAATCGTGTCCGTTGATGCTTATCAGCTTATCCCCGACTTCAATTTCGGCATCTTCCGCGATTGAATACGGTTCTATATATTTAATTGTGGTATTAACTTTTCTCATATTTTTATCTCCGCATTATTATCCAATATGTATTATTACACAAACACAGAAAAAAATCAAGGCATTTGGCAAAAATAAAGACAACCAATGTAATCAGAGGTTGTCTTATCTAATGTTTATTTATAAATTATCCATACTTTTCTGCCAATACCACACCCAAAATTATCAAACCACCGCCGATATACTGCACCAATCCCATTGTTTCGCCCAAGAATATCGCACCTAGTATTATTGAAGTAATCGGCTCAAATGCCGATACTATCCCAGCGGTTGACGCACCCTCACAGCGTACTCCCACTTGAAAAAGCGGCACTGCTCCAAGCGTTATAATAAGTGATATAGCCACCGACAGTATCCATGCTTTATAATCCATTTCCGCAAACACCAAGCTATCAGTTGTCAAACCGAAAATATATGTGCCGATACTCATAATAATCATAAGATAAAACGTAAGTTTTATATAGTCCATTTCGTCAAGTTTGGAACGATACATATAAACAACATAAAAGCTATAAAATATCCCCGACAAAATCGCAAGTATCACGCCGATTTTATCGGCTGTATTATTAAGGTCAACAAACATAAACATTCCGAGCGTGACAAGCATAACCGCAAGAAGTTTTATCTTCTTGATTTTTTCTTTGTAAACCACCGCCGACGTTATTACGATTATAAGCGGATATATAAAATGGAGCGTTGTTGCAAGTCCGGTTGATATATAGTCATATGCGGCATAAAGTGAAATCATTGAAAATGAGCCACCCACCACACCAAGTAGAATTATATCTACAAGCTCTTTTTTTGTAAGTTTAAACGACACTTTTCTGAAAATCATTATAAAAAATAAAAGCGGCAGCATTAGGAATGTACGCAAAAAAGTAAGCGTAATTCCGTTTGCTCCGCTTTTGTATGCAAATTTAGCCAATATCGGTGCAAATCCGTAAATAAATGCCGATAAAATTAAACAAGCTTTACTCTTTGACACCGAAATCCCTCCATAGAATAGGGCGTTAAAGTGTTTCAAGCTCCTTCGCCCAAATTTGATATGAGGCGTCGGACGGCATTCGCCAATCGCCTCTCGGAGAAAGAGCAACACTTCCTACTTTCGGACCGTCAGGCAGGCACGAACGTTTGAATTGCTGTGCAAAAAATCTTCTGTAAAATACCTTTAACCATTCAAGTATAACTTCTCTGTCATATATCCCCTCAAACGCAACTTCAGCCAATCTCAGTATCTTTGACGGCTTTGAACCAAAACGCATAAGATGATATAAAAAGAAATCGTGAAGTTCATACGGACCGACAATATGTTCGGTCTTTTGAGATATTTTTCCGTCTTTCGGCGGAAGAAGTTCGGGACTTACAGGTGTATCCAATATATCCTGTAATGTTTTCTTCAATATATCGTTATTTGTACGTTTAGCCTCATAATCGACAAGGTAGCGAATGAGTGTTTTCGGAACACCCGCATTAACGCCGTACATCGACATATGGTCGCCGTTATACGTTGCCCAGCCGAGTGCAAGCTCGGACATGTCACCGGTACCGATTACCAAGCCGCCGCTTTTGTTTGCAACGTCCATAAGAATTTGAGTTCTTTCTCTCGCCTGAGAATTTTCATATGTGACGTCATAGACATTCGGATCGTGTTCTATATCCGCAAAATGCTGATTTACCGCCGCTTTGATATTTACTTCTTTTAATGTAACACCAAGCGAATTTGCAAAATTAACCGCATTGTTATACGTTCTGTCCGTTGTACCGAAACACGGCATTGTTACCGCGATTATATTCTTTCTGTCAAGATTAAGACTGTCAAATGCACGCACGGTTACCAAAAGTGCAAGTGTCGAGTCAAGTCCTCCGCTTACACCCACAACCGCCGTTTTGGCATTTGTATGGTCAAGTCGCTTTTTAAGTCCCAGCGACTGAATTGAAAGAATTTCTTCACTGCGTTTTTCACGTTTTTTGTCGTCTGACGGAACGAACGGCTGTTTATCGACATATCGTGTTATTTTAGTGTCCCCGATATTAATATCAAGTTTTACACTCACATATTTTTCACTGCCGACTATATTATAGGTATTGCTCTTTTTTCTCTCACCCACAAGTCTTTCCAAATCAAGCTCGGTATATACACATTCGTTGTTAAATCTTTTACTTCTTGCCAAAATCGTGCCGTTTTCGGCAATCATATTATCACCTGCAAATACAAAGTCAGTCGTTGATTCGCCGTATCCCGCATCGGAATAAATATAACCGCAATAAAGTTTTGCAGACTGACTTTTTACAAGCATTTCGCGGTATTCATCTTTTGCAATAACTTCATTGCTCGCAGAAAGATTTGCTATAATTGTTGCACCTGCAAGCGCGTGGTTGACTGAAGGCGGCATAGCCGTCCACAAATCCTCGCAAATTTCAACCGCAAGAACAAAATCTTCACACGCATCTGTTTTAAATAATATATTCGCACCGAACGGTATTTCTTCACCGTTTATATTCACATATGTCACTTCATTTTTACCGGCCGTAAAATGTCTTACCTCATAAAATTCGGCATAATTTGGAATATTAAGTTTCGGAACAAGACCTTTTATGTGTCCCCCGTTTACCACTGCGGCACAATTATAAAGTGTCTGCTCCGCAACGTACGGAAGTCCGACAACAGCGGTTATATCAAGATTTTCCGTTGCTTTTGCTATTTTGATTAAGCTGTCTTTTGCACTGTCAAGCAATATTTTCTGCAAAAACAAATCACCGCAAGTATATCCCGTTATGCAAAGTTCCGGAAATACTATAAGCTTTATATTATTTTGAGCCGCGTCTTCGATTGCCTTTATTATATTTGATGTATTATAATCAGTGTCCGCAACCTTTATATCAACAGTTGCGCTTGCACATCTTACAAATCCGTCTTTCATAAATCAAATTCCTTTCTTTATTCTGTCCCAATAAACTTTTGCCGACTGTTCGGTTTTATTGTCCCCAAAATCGTAATATTTAGTGTCCCTAATGTTATTAGGCAAATATTGCTGTTTGACATAATGATTTTCATAACTGTGCGGATATTTGTACTCTGTTCCATGACCGAGTTTTTTTGCTCCGCCGTAATGCGAATCTTTCAGATGTTCCGGTATATCGCCCGTATCCATACCCTCAATATCACTCAACGCACTGTCAATCGCCATTATTGCCGAATTTGATTTTGGTGCGGTTGCAAGTAAAATAACCGCTTCCGCAAGCGGTATTCTCGCCTCCGGGAAACCAAGCTGCAGGGCACTGTCAACACAAGCTTTCACGACCGATATAGCCTGGGGATATGCAAGTCCTATATCCTCTGCCGAAATAACCAAAAGTCTGCGGCAAATGCTCGGCAAATCACCTGCCGAAACAAGTCTTGCAAGATAATGAACTGCCGCATCCGGATCTGAACCTCTTATTGATTTTTGAAACGCACTTAAAATATCATAATGACTGTCACCGTCACGGTCGTAACGCATAGCTTTTTTTTGCGTTGCCTGTACCGCCGTGTCAAGCGATATGTGTATTTTTTTATCTTTGTTTGGCGGTGTTGCAATAAATGCAACTTCAAGCGAATTTAAAGCCTTTCTCACATCTCCGTTTGAAACGTGTGCCATATGCCGTATTGCGTCTTTGTCAACGGTTACGTCAAAGCCTTTATAATCCGATTGCTTTAATTCTTCAACCGCTCTTTCAAGTGCCTTTTCAATCTCGCTCGGCTCAATCTGTTTAAATTCAAACACAACACTTCTCGAAAGCACCGCATTATACACATAAAAATACGGATTTTCCGTTGTACTTGCGATAAGCGTTATCTTGCCGTTTTCCATAAATTCAAGCAAAGACTGTTGTTGTTTCTTATTAAAATGCTGTATTTCGTCAAGGTACAGCAATACTCCGTCCATTGCCAAAAAGCTGTCAAGCGTTGATACAATATTTTTTATGTCAGCAACGGACGCAGTTGTCGCATTAAGTCTATGCAAAGTTTTACCCGTTTTTTGAGCGATTATGTTTGCAATGGTAGTTTTACCGACTCCGCTCGGACCGTAAAATATCATATTCGGTACTTCGTCATTTTCGATTATGTTTCTTAAAATTTTTCCTTCACCTATAAGGTGCTTTTGTCCGACAACTTCATCAAGCGTCTTTGGACGTATTCTATCAGCCAATGGTGTTTTCATTGTGATTCTTTACCTCTTGTATAAGCTTATTAACTTCTTCCTCCGTAACCGTTGTCATTCCAGAACGCTTACATTCTTTCAGCTTTTCGGCATATTCTGCGGCTTTATCGTACTTGTTAAGTTTCATTGCAATCTGTATGCCGTGATAAAAGCCCTCGACAAAGTTTGGTGCCGACCCGACAAGTTCATCAGATATTTTTTCTGCTTTTTCATATTCGCCTTTTCTGAAATAACAAATTGAAAGATTATCTTTTATGTCCCTGTCATCACTGTTGTAATCATAAGCTTCTTCACAAAGTTTTGTCGTTTCGTCAAGGTCATCATTTCTAAGTAATTTAAAATAGCCAAGCATACCGTAAATACTTGAATTTCTGTAACCTTCGTTCATCATTGACTGTGCGTCCTCAATCGCCTCGTCAAGTCTGCCCTGCTTATAGTAAACCATACATCTTTGTTGCTTTGCCAAATTCTTTTTTTCCGGTGCAAGCCCTTTTACTCTTATAATCGGATCAAGAACTTTTTCCGCCTCGTCGGCATAACCTGTACGTAAAAGCACGTATGCGTAAGACGATTTCAACTTTACATTTGCTCTGCCCGTTTCACACGCCTTTTTATACCACTCTCTCGCACGGTCCTCGTCACCGATTTCAAATGCTTTGTTGCCGTTTATCGCATAATAGGTCGGCAAAAAATTATATATTCCCACACCTATAGCCACAATCGCAACGGCTATTCCAAGAAATACATTAAACTTAAACGCTACAATAATTATAGCCAGTGCAATAAGAACTGCAATTAAATTCATAAAAATCGTACCTTTCTTTATAAAAATCAAGAGGCTGCAAGCAGCCTCTTAAAATAGTAGTCAAAACCGCTATAGTTTTGTCTTGATTAATATTCGGCAGTACCGACTGTTCTTGGGAACGGAAGAACGTCACGAATGTTAGAAACACCTGTAATATACATAACAGCTCTTTCAAAGCCAAGACCGAAACCTGCGTGTTTGTTTGTTCCGTATCTGCGAAGGTCAAGATAGAAATTATAATCTTCTTCCTTAAGACCAAGTTCTTTCATTCTCTCAACAAGTACGTCGTAATTTTCTTCTCTCTGGCTTCCGCCGATGATTTCTCCGACGCCCGGAACAAGCAAGTCCATAGCCGCAACCGTCTTTTGGTCATCGTTAAGTTTCATATAGAAAGCCTTGATTTCCTTCGGATAATCTGTTACAAACAACGGACGCTTAAATACCTGTTCTGTAAGGTATCTTTCGTGTTCTGTCTGTAAATCGCAGCCCCATTCCACCTTATTGTCAAACTTAACCTTACCGGCTTTTGAATCTTCGATAAGTATATTTACAGCCTCTGTATATGTTACGTGAGCAAACTCACTGTTTACAACGTGGTTTAGACGGTCAAGAAGTTCCTTGTCGATAAATTGATTGAAGAACTGCATTTCTTCGGGAGCATTTTCAAGACAATAGTTAATGATATACTTTAGCATATCCTCTGCAAGTTCCATATCGTCTTTTAGGTCTGCGAATGCGATTTCAGGCTCAATCATCCAAAATTCAGCCGCATGACGTGTTGTATTTGAATTTTCGGCTCTGAATGTAGGACCGAATGTGTAAACATTTCTAAATGCCATACAGTATGTTTCAACATTAAGCTGACCGCTTACCGTAAGGTTTGCCTGTTTGCCGAAGAAGTCCTGTGAATAATCAACAGTTCCGTCATCATTCTTAGGGACGTTGTTCAAATCAAGTGTTGTAACTTGGAACATTTCGCCCGCACCCTCGCAGTCACTTGCAGTGATAATCGGAGTATGAACGTATACAAATCCTCTCTCCTGGAAGAATTGGTGAATTGCATACGCAATCATTGAACGCACTCTGAACACTGCCGAGAATGTATTTGTACGCGGTCTTAAATGAGCGACTGTACGCAAATATTCAAAGCTGTGTCTTTTCTTCTGTAACGGATAATCCGGTGTAGATTCACCGTCGATTACAACGTTTTCAGCCTTTAATTCAAACGGCTGTTTTGCGTCCGGTGTAAGTACAAGTGTACCTGTTGCCGTAATTGCAGCTGCAATGTTTAGCTTTGAAAGTTCCGCAAAGTTATCAAGTTTATCCGACTCAATTACTATCTGCAAATTCTTAAAAAATGTACCGTCATTTAATTCGATAAAACCGAAATTCTTTGAAATTCTTATGTTTCTTATCCAACCCGATACTGTTATTTCTTTTTCCCCAAACTCATCCTGTTTTCTGAACAAGTCTTTTACAACTGTTTTCATAATCTAAATAATAATCCTTTCAATAGTTATAAAATATAGTAGCTCTGTGCCACCGCTTCGCATTTTAGGCACCTCCCCTTAAGGAGAGGCTTATTATAGTAGCTTTATTCCTTTTTCTTCACAAGTCTTACGCATATCGTCCGGCCATACAGATGCCTGTACTTCGCCTATATGAGCCTTACCAAGCATATACATACACAATCTTGACTGACCGATACCGCCGCCGATTGTATAAGGAAGTTCCTTATTAAGAAGTTTCTTATGAAAATCAAGTTCAAGTCTGTCCTCACAGCCTGCAATCTTAATTTGAGAAAGAAGTGAATCTTCGTCAACTCTGATGCCCATGCTTGAAAGTTCGTAAGCCATATCAAGAACAGGATAATAAACAAGAATATCACCGTTAAGCTCCCAATCGTCATAATCCGGTGCTCTGCCGTCGTGTCTTTGACCCGACTTCAATTCTTTACCGATTTGCATTAGGAATACTGCTTTCTTTTCGCGAAGAAGTTTATTTTCTCTTTCTTTCGGTTCAAGATCAGGGTACATATCCTCAAGTTCTTGCGTTGTTATAAACGTAATTTCCTCAGGGAAATTATTTTCAATACCGCTGAACTTTTGGCATACTCTGCTTTGAGTCGACTTCATAGCGGTATATATACGTTCTACAAAACTCTTTAAAGTTTCAACAGTTCTGTCTGACTTATTTATAACAGCCTCCCAGTCCCATTGGTCAACGTACATAGAGTGAAGATTGTCCACTTCCTCATCACGTCTTATGGCGTTCATATCTGTATACAAGCCCTCACCCGGATTAAAATCGTATCTGCCGAGAGTCATTCTCTTCCACTTTGCAAGTGAATGAACAATTTCAAGTGTAGCACCGCCGATACAAGGTGCATCAAAACTTACAGGACGTTCAACTCCGTTAAGATTATCGTTAAGACCTGTTTCTGGACGTACAAATAACGGTGCTGAAATTCTCTGCAAATTAAGTGCAGAAATTATTTCATGCTGAAATGTATCCTTTATAAATTTAATTGCTTTTTCCGTTTCGCGTCCGTTAAGATTTGATTTATAGGTTTCGGGAATTATTAGTGACATTTTTTATTCTCCTTTATCAATTATTTCAATATTGTCAAGCGTCTGTTTGAAATTCTGACGTATGGCATTAAGATATTCTTCACGGAGCTTTGCACGCTCCGTCATTTCCTCAGGCGTCAACCCATCGGAACTTCTTGCCTTTTTCGCAAGTTCATTTATTCTGTCAATTTTCTTCTTATCCAAAAGATTTACCTCCCCAAGAAAATATCACTACTACTATTCTAACCCATTTTGAAGAAAAATTCAAGTAAAATATGGGACAATGTGCAAAATTAATAGATTAGTCATAATATATATTACAAAACATTGAAAGGAGGCACTCACAATGGGCGAATGTTGTGGAAACGGTTGTCAAAGAGGCGGTTGCGATTTTGATCTTGATATGATTATTTGGGTTCTTATTATTATCGTTATCGTTACTTGTATGTGCAACAACTAATCTTACATTAACTCCACTTTCAAAATATTAGTGGCAAACAGCGGTGTTTTTTCGGAAGCACCGCTCTTTTGCGGTGAAAAAACATATTTTTAAGTATTATTTTTATTTTTTGAATAAAACTATTGACAAATGATAGAGCATACCGTATAATGAATATATGAACAGTTATTCATATATTCAAGTATGGAGGTGTAGATATGAAAAAGAATAACGATAGTAATATTTCAGAAAAAAATAAAGATGTCTGTTGTGAAAAACATGAACATCATCATAAACATAAGGATCATTGCAGTTGCGGTCACGATCACGAGGCTCATTGTGGCTGCGGACATGAACATCATCATGAGCATGATGACCACTGCGGTTGTGGTCACGACCATCATCACGAACACGAGCATGAAGACCATTGCGGTTGCGGTCACGATCACAATCATCACGAAAATGGCTGTGGCTGCGGATGTGGTTGCGGTTGCGAACATAGCGAGGAAAATGAAAAAGTTCTTATCATAAGACTTATAGCAGGTGCAATACTTTTTGCGGCAGGTATCGTAACAGAAAACGTACTTTCTTCCCCATTGGTATCAGATATTTTATTTATAGTCGCTTACATTGTTCTTGGCTATGATATAGTTTTGAATGCGATTAAAAACATATTCAAAGGACACTTATTCAACGAAAACTTCTTAATGAGTATAGCAAGTATCGGTGCATTTGCAGTCGGCGAACACCCTGAGGCAGTTGCCGTAATGCTGTTCTATCAAGTCGGCGAGGCATTGCAGGAACGTGCGGCACAAAAGAGCCGTAATTCAATTACGGAACTTATGGATATTCGTCCCGACTATGCCAATACAGAAGTAAACGGCACGATTACAAAAGTTTCTCCGTCTGAAATTTCAATCGGAGATATTATAATTGTAAAACCCGGCGAAAAAATTCCTCTTGACGGTACAATAACTTCGGGCGAAACATATCTTGATACAAAAGCACTTACAGGCGAAAGCGTACCGCGTAAGGCTGTTACGGGTGATACTGTATTGAGCGGAAGTTTGAATACAGGCTCACCTATATATATTAAAGTAGAAAAAACATACGGCGAAAGTACCGTTTCAAAAATTCTTGATATGGTTGAACACGCTCAAAGCAAAAAAGCAAAATCGGAAAAATTTATTTCCGTATTTGCTAAATACTATACACCGATTGTCGTTGCACTTGCGGTAATAGTTATGTTCGTTCCTCCCCTGTTTCTCGGAGATTTCAGAACTTGGATATATCGCGGACTTATGTTCCTTGTGGTTTCTTGCCCTTGTGCATTGGTTGTATCAATTCCGCTTGGTTTCTTTGCCGGTATCGGTTGTGCGTCAAAGAACGGTATTCTTGTTAAGGGCAGTAACTTCATCGAAAAGCTTGCTAAACTTGATACTGTCGTATTTGACAAAACAGGTACTCTTACAAAAGGTGTATTTGCCGTAAAAGACGTATATTCTGTTATCGACAAAGACGAACTTATAAAATATGCCGCTTATGCTGAATTTTACTCAACACACCCTATCGCAGTATCGGTTAAAAATGCTTACAAAAACACCGTTGACACTGCAAAAATCTTAAACTACACAGAAATTTCCGGTATGGGTATCAGTGCAGATATAGACGGTCATAAAGTTTTAGCCGGTAACGGCAGACTTCTTGAGAGCAACAATATCTCTCACGAAAAAGCAAAATCACACATCGGAAGTATTATATACATTGCAGTTGACGGAAAATTTGCCGGATATATCGTTATATCTGATGAAATCAAAGCTGACAGTAAAGCTGCAATTTCAGCATTGAAACAGCTTAATATCAAATCTGTTATGCTCACAGGCGACGTAAAGAAAAACGCCGATTATACCGCAGAGCAGATTGGTATTGATAAAGTTTATTCGCAGTTGTTGCCACAGGATAAGGTTTCAAAACTTGAAGAAATCCTTTCTTCTAAAAATCCTAAAAAGAATGTTGCATTCGTCGGTGACGGAATTAACGACGCACCCGTACTTATGCGTTCGGACGTCGGTATTGCTATGGGTGGTATCGGTTCGGACAGTGCAATTGAGGCGGCTGATGTTGTCCTTATGACTGATGAACCCTCAAAAATTGCCAAAGCATCTAAAATCTCCGCAAAAACTATGTCGGTTATAATCCAAAACATTGTATTCGCTATCGGAGTTAAAGTTCTTGTTATGATTTTAAGCGTACTTGGCATAAGCACAATGTGGCTTGCAATTTTCGCTGATGTAGGTGTATCATTGCTTGCGATTTTAAACTCACTTCGAGCATTATATTACAAAGATTAATAACATACCACCATATAAGAGATGTCAAAACAAAAAGTTTTGACATCTTTTTTTGTTGTATTTTACAGTATTTACGGCATTAAAAAAATATATTTTAAAATTTTTTGGAATTTTTTTGAAAAATCTCTTGATTTTATTAACATTTTATGGTAATATACTTTACGTAATGGAAAACATTTACAAATAGTAGACATCATATTAACTTTATACAATAGGAGGACTTACTTATGAACAACAATATCTCTGTACTAATAGCAGATGACAACGAAGATTTAGCAAAGGAATTATCATCATACATAGGTGCAAAGCCTAATATGACAGTAACGGCTATTGCAACAGACGGTGAAGAGGCTTACACTCTTATTTCTCAAACCAGACCCGACGTTATAATTCTTGACCTTGTAATGCCGAAACTTGACGGTATAGGAGTTTTAAAGCGTATGCAGACTTTGACATTTGATAAAAAGCCTAAAATCATAGTTTATTCCGTTTCATCAATAGCAATTAAAATGGCTGCGTCAGTAAGTCCTTTAATAGACTACTGTCTTTTAAAGCCACAAAGCAACGAACGTGTATACGAAGTTATTCAAGATTTAACATCTGTTCCTATGGTTAGCGCAATACCGCTTTCACACAATATAACAGTTCAAAAAGCCGAAGAAACAGACCTTGAAACTATCGTTACGGACTTCATTCACGAGCTTGGTGTTCCGGCACATATTAAGGGTTATCAATATATCCGAAGTGCAATAATGATGGTTGTTGAAAATATGGACCTGTTAAACTTCATCACTAAACAGCTTTATCCCGAAATTGCAAAGGCATATAATACCACCGCCAGCCGTGTCGAACGTGCAATCCGCCACTCAATAGAAGTCGCTTGGAGCAGAGGTAAGCCTGAGGTTATGAATGAAATTTTCGGCTACACAATCCACACAGGCAAAGGCAAGCCGACAAATTCAGAATTTATCGCAATGGTTGCCGACAGAATCAGACTTCAATTAAAATAATAAAATATATCTTCTCTCAAAAAAAGTATCCTCTGTTGAGGATACTTTTTTGTTAATTTTCTTGAACTGTTGTTTCTCCGCCGTCTGTTTCGGGAATGTCTGTTTCCTCTGTTGTCGGTACTTCTGTCGGCTCAGGTGTCGGAGCTAAAGTTGGCGTTGGTGTTGATTTAGGTTTATTCTGCAAATCGTATAATCTCATAATAGTTGAGATTGACTGTTCATTTGTATAATTTGATTTAGGTGAGAACATATCGTCGCCCATACCTGTCATTATCTCGGCTTTGTTCATCTGATAAACAGCCTCTTTTGCCCACTCGCCTATTTCTTCATCATCGGCATACTTATAATTCGACAATTTGTAATCCTCATAGAAATCGTTATACCCCATATACTGTGCTGTCTTATACAAAAGCATCGACGCCTCTTCACGCGTAATCGAATTATTAGGTTTAAACGTACCGTCCTCATAACCGCTTATAATTCCTGCCGTACCCAAAAGCGAAACTTCTTCTCTTGTTGTATCGCTGAATTTGACATTCTGCTCTGTCGGCAATTTATCCTTTGCCTTTAGCATATTTGCAAGGATTATGCAGAACTTTTCACGCGTCATATTGTCCGTATACACAAGTGTATCTTTGTATCTGTACGGTGCAACATCAAGCGAATACGCTCTCTTAACTTCTTTTTCTGCCCACTTTGACGGCTTTGATTTATTGAATGTTATATTTGCAAGCGGCATACGATGATTATAGTTCTCCCACTTCTGACCGTCTGCCGACTTAAATCTGTTTCCGTCTGCGTCCTCAACATAGTAATATCCGTCATAATAAACGGCAAGCTGAATAAGTTTATCAAATTCATACTTATCTTTTATTTTATAATTTTTGTCAAGATAGTAAATTGTCTTTACCTTCCCCCACTCTGAAGTGTAGTAATAAGGACAGCCGTCCCATTCAATCCATCTTAACATATATCCGGTATTTGTTTTCAAAAGTTCGTAACTGTCATAATTACCGTTTATAATATCCTTTACTTCCTGCGGCAATTCGTCCTTTACTTCCGATGCCAAGACACCTGTTGTAATCGGTCCTTGCTCTGCTCTCGGTTCATCGACATAATCTTCGTAATACTTATCAATATGACTTTCATTGCATACTCTGAATGAATTTCTTATACCGCCGACGTAATTTATAGGTAATACCATATTAATCGTAAATGCCTTTTCACTGTTTGCCGGAATTAATACACTTGCCATTGTATCTTTTTTAGCAGGACTTGACTCGTCTTTCAAAAGACCGCTGTGCTTGCCGTTTTCGTCCTCAACATACACCGCAATATTTGACGAAGTTTCGGCAACGTATTCAAAATACTTGTCTTTATTCGTTACGTTCTTAACTTTTAAATTATATGCCTCGGTTACGCAATAGTTGCCCATACTGCAACCGTAGCCTTGATTACTGCGTTTAACGGAAAGTTCATAATTTGGAACATAGTCCTCTCTGTTGTACCAAGTTGACGCACCCGGATATTCCGCAGTATCACTGTGATACGGATCCCATATCCATAAATTATTTTTTTCTTTTTCCTTTACATTAGAGCCGTAATAATCAAGTTTTGAATCATCTTTGTATGTCAAAGTGAGCAAGTCCGATTGTACAGATATATCTTTCGACCAAATATCGTCCTGCGGATTAAGATTGGTGCACCACGCGTCCGTGACATAGCCGTCAGGCTGATATTGATTGAATACTTTGTTTTTTATATACTCACCGTCTTTGTATGTATTGTCAATAGTATATTCAAGGTCAACATTAACCTTTGGAAGTGAATCGGCAATGCCTTTTTCCGTTCTTGTGTATGAATATTTTCCGAACTTTGCATTCGGGTCAAAACTGCTTCTGTCCTTTAGTTCATCACCCGTTTTGAATGCCGCAACATTAAAATTCATTTTGCCGTAATTAAGTGATAATTCTCCAAGTATCTGTGACGGCTTGTGATAGCCGATACTTGTGTAATCGTCCATATAGTCGCTAAGCCATATTGTTTCGCCTTTTTTCAGTTCAACAGTTACAGGCTCATATGGCTTTGCCTCGTATAACCAGGCACCGTTTAATTGTGACAGGTTTACACCAAGCATTGACGCAAGTCCGTTAATGCAACCGAATTTGTTTGTTTCTTTTGACCACGTTCCGTCACTGAATATAAACGACTCGTCCTCAACAGCCTCAAAAAAGGCTTTGTTTATAGTTATTTCACTGTCCTCAACAGCTGTAAGTTCAACATCAACTTCAATTTCATATCCTGCACCGTAACCGCCGTTACTGTCAGTGTAATTTATATGACAAATAAGAAAGTCATATAAATCCGGTTCAAGATTTTCGTTGTTCATAATATATGACGGCGGATTGTCGTCACTGTTCATTAAGTCCTGATTTCTGATTGCTTCGGGATTGTTGCAGTAAATCCACTTGCCTTCACCTTCAGGCGTAAATGTCATATCTGCTGCCGATGCACTTACCCCCAATGCACAAAGCAATACTATAATTGCTAATATTTTCTTCAATTCCTCGTCCTCCTTTTGTATATTTATATTTATTTAGACGTTAAATAATTCAATTTTGTTCCATTTGTTTCCGTAAAAAAACGGAACATCTCAGTTCCGTTTTGTGTGTGATGTGTATTTTGTGGGTTGTAAAATGTGCCAATCTTTCTTGCCACCCCTCAGTCGGCTTTGACGACAGCTCCCCTCAAAGGGAGCCTTAGTATGCCGCTCCTTGAGGAGAGATGCCTGAAAGGCGGAGTGGTGGCGTATTTTTATTCTTCTGTTTCTTCGCTTTCTTCATCATCACTGTAATAAAGCTCACCTGCACGCATCATTTCAATCATATCCCATACAGTATATTTGCCCTCATCATCTTGTGTTGAAAACGGTACAAGAATATCATCTTCGCCCATTTCAAGAGTTTCCCAAATTCTTTGAAGATTCGGCTCAATCTCTCTCTTTTTAAGCTTATCCATTTTTGTTGCAACAACTATCAAATTCGTATGATAATGGCGAATCCAATTTGCCATTGTTATATCGTCCTTAGTCGGCTTATGACGGCTGTCAACAAGCAATATCGTCTGCACAAGCGGTTCACGGTTTGCAAGATAATCCTCCATCATCTTGCCCCACTTTTCCGTTTCGGACTTTGAACGCTGTGCATATCCGTAACCCGGCAAGTCAACAAGATAAATTGTATCGTCGATATTATAAAAATTAATCGTAATTGTTTTACCCGGTGTACCCGATACTCTCGCCAGCGATTTTCTGTTAAGCAATTTATTTATCATCGAAGATTTACCGACATTTGAACGTCCGGCAAATGCAAATTCCATATAACCTGTCGTTGGGTATTGGTTTGGACGTACTGCGGAAATTGTAAGGCTAACATTATGTATATTCATAATTTATATCATTCCTTTCTTCACTTATCTCAAAGCATTTTCAAGTACAGTATCCATACTCTTTACAGGTATGAAATTGATTTTGCTTCTTACTTCCTTAGGGACATCGTCTATATCGGCTTTGTTTTCGTTCGGAATAATAATATCGGTTATTCCTGCTCTGAATGCCGCAAGCGACTTTTCTTTCAAACCGCCTATCGGAAGAACTCTGCCTCTAAGCGTGATTTCACCTGTCATTGCAATATCGCTTCTTACAGGATTTTTTGTAAGCGCCGATACAACTGCTGTTGCCATTGTTATTCCGGCTGACGGACCGTCTTTCGGTACTGCGCCTTCCGGCACGTGAATATGTATATCCTTTGTTTTATGGAAATTTTCCGCAATACCGAGTTTTTGTGAATTTGCTCTTATGTAGCTGATTGCCGCCATTGCACTTTCTTTCATAACATCGCCGAGCTTACCTGTAAGTTCGACTTTTCCGCTTCCCGGCATAACGTTAACTTCTATCGACAACGTGTCACCGCCTACCGACGTCCAAGCCAATCCTCTTGCAACACCTATTTCGTCCTGCTCATTCATTTTTTCAAAATGGAAACGTTCCTTACCGAGATATTCCTCAAGATTTTGCTTTGTAACCTCTATCGGTCTTTCGGTGTTTTCAAGAAGTTTCTTAACCGCCTTACGGCATATCTTACCTATTTGCTGTTCAAGTTTTCTGACGCCCGCCTCACGGGTGTAATATTCGATTACAGCCTCAATCGCGTCATCTGAAATTGTCAAATCATTGTCATCAAGTCCATTATTTTTCATAGATTTCTTCACAAGATAATCCTTTGCAATATGGAATTTTTCATTGCTTGTATAACCCGAAAGTTCAATGATTTCCATTCTGTCAAGCAACGGTCTTGAAACCGTATCAAGTGAATTTGCTGTTGTGATAAACAACACCTGCGACAAATCAAACGGTACTTCAATATAATGGTCGCGGAATGTTCCGTTTTGTTCATAGTCAAGCACTTCCAAAAGTGCGGCTGACGGATCACCTTTATAATCCGCACCCATTTTATCAATTTCGTCAAGCAAAATAAGCGGATTTTTTGTTTTTGCCTCTTTCATTGCCGCTATAATTCTGCCCTCCATAGCGCCTATGTAAGTCTTTCTGTGACCTCTTATATCTGATTCGTCGTGAATACCGCCGAGAGATATTCTGACATATTTTCTGCCGAGCGAACGTGCGATTGACTTTGCAACCGACGTTTTACCCACTCCCGGAGGTCCCGCAAAACAAAGTATCGTACCGTTTTTGCCTTTTGTGTTCTGTCTGACCGCAAGATATTCAAGCACGCGTTCCTTGACTTTTTCAAGTCCGTAATGGTCCTCATTCAATATCTTTTCGGCATTTTTAATATCAAAGCTTTCCTTTGACAGTTTGTTCCAAGGAAGGCTTAAAACAGTATCAAGATAATTTCTAAGCACCGAACTTTCAGCTGATGACGGTGGCATTTTTGAAAACCTGTCAACTTCTTTCATAAGTTTTTCTTTCGTATCCTTAACGGTTTTCAATTTGTTTATTTTCTGCTTATATTCTTCTACTTCCGCCTTTATGCCGTCAGTATCACCAAGCTCGTCCTGTATCACTTTTAATTGCTCACGTAAATAATATTCTCTTTGATTTTTGTCAATTCTTTCTTTGACTTTCTGTGCAAGCTGTTGCTCCAACTTCAATACTTCAAGCTGATTTTGTATTGTAATTATAAGTTTTTCCGCTCTGTCATATGAATCAAATTCAGATAAAATTTCCTGTTTTTCTTTTGTGTCAATTTCAAGACTTGTGGCAATCACATCACAAAGTTCGCCTATTTCCTCAATACCCATAACCGCCATAAAATTATCGGCAGTAAGTTTTGGATTTTGAGAAAAATATTCTTCGTAAGACTTTTTAAGTCGTCTTATATAAGCCTGTTTTAAAGGATGATTTTCTTCGTACAAATCGTCAAATTCCTGTACTTCTGCCTCAAAAAACGGCTTTTCGGAAATGAAATTTTCAATAATTCCACGTTCCAATCCCTTTACTATAACTCTTGTTATACCGCCGGGCATACGCATAACCTGTTTTATAACCGCAAACGTACCTATACTGTATATATCGTCAACAGTCGGTTGTTCTATTGTATAATCCTTTTGCGCCGCAAGGAATACTATTGAATCATTTTCAGCAGCACTTTCAAGTGCTTTTATAGACATTTCTCGTGCCGCGTCAAAATTAAGCGTCATATGCGGGAACAAAACCATTCCACGCATTGGCACTACCGACACACGTTTTAGTTCTTTTTCCAATCCGTTTTCACTCCTATAAGATTAATATTACTATTATATAATTTTTTCGTATAATTTTCAACTGTTTTTTACAGTTTTTTATTTAGGTTTTATGACCGATATATCAATTATTTTTTCATCACTGCTTATATATCCGTTTGTATAATGACACGTTTTTAAAATCCACGCAATATCGTCCAAAGTTACGTTTCTTCTGTCGTCAAGAAATATAATATTTTTAGCCATTTGAAGAATTTTAACCGCATCTCTGCCGTTTTTCGCATAACGTGCAATCATCTCAACCGCATTTTGTTCTATATTGATTTTTATTCTTTCAGCCGCACCGTAAATTATTTTTTCTATATTATCCCTCGTCAAAGGGTTAAAATAAATTTCGACACATCTTGAACGAACAGCCTCGGGAATTTCTTCCGGTTTTCTGGTTGTTGCACCGATAAGTCTGAAATCTGCAGGTATGCCGTTTTTGAATACATCGTGTATATACGTTGGGATTTTTTTGTTTTCTTCGCTGTAATATGCACTTTCAAACATAACCCTCCTGTCCTCAAGCACCTTTAACAGCTTGTTAATCTGGCAAGTCTGTAATTCGCCGATTTCGTCTATAAACAAAACTCCGCCGTGAGCCTTTGACACCGCTCCCTCTTTAACCTGCGGTACACCTGCAACGCCGTATGCGCCTGCACCTTGATATATCGGATCATGTACCGAGCCGATAAGCGGATCGGCAATGCTTCTTTCATCATATCGCATTATCGTTGCGTCTGTTTCGATAAACTTCGCATTTTTTGAAAACGGTGTGCCGTTACTTTTCTTTGCACATTCCAACGCCACTCTTGCCGCTGCCGTTTTGCCGACACCCGCCGGTCCGTATATCAAAATATGCTGCGGGTCAGGACCGCAAAGTGCCGCTTTTATCGCTCTTATTCCGTCGTCCTGACCTATTATTTCATTCACGTTTTTAGGTCTTGCCGTTTCCGTTACAGGTTCAGACAAATGTATATGTCGCATATAATTAAGGTGTTCAGCCTCTTTTTTTGAATTGTTTGCAAGGGTTTCACTGTCGCTTTTTTCATTCCTCAGCTTTGTGAAAAAATACATTCCTATAACAAGTGTAAAGAAAAACTGTGTTATCATTATTACACTATTCATATCTATTCCTCCGGACATTTCTTAATACTCTAACTATATTCTTTTCAGAGTAATTTTAATTATTCCAAAATGTCTATGGGAATATTTTTAGTCTTTAACGCAAACAACAGAGCTTTTTGCTCTGTTGTCTAAGTAATGTCTAATTCAAATCTTCTAAATTTCCGCCCATCAATTCGTATGCTTTTTCAAACTGATTATCTGTTGTCACTTCAATCTTTGAAAAAACTTTTTCAATTTTCTTTTGAGTCGGTATGTCAAGGACTCCGTATGAAAGCAAATCATTTGCTTTTTGGAAGTCCTTTATCGCAGTTTTCAATTCATCGTCAAATACATCACTGTCCGTATTTCCGTTATAGAAATCCAACAGATAAAGTCTTTCCTTTGCGGCTTTAACATTATCGGACGAATTACCGTATGATTGTTTTGTTGTATAATCAAACGGCGTATACTTTGATGTATCTATTCTGTCTGTAGTATTTTCAACTTCAACATCAGGTGTAAGTCCGATATGGTTTATTTCCTTACCGTTTCTTGTCACATACTGACCTGTTGTAAGTTTAAAAACAGAACCGTTTGAAAGCGGATATGTATTTTGAATTACCGCCTTACCGAAAGTCTTTGTTCCGATAAGAGTACCGCCCTTGGAATCTTGAATTGCACTTGCAAGAATTTCAGACGCAGACGCAGTATGCTCATTTACAAGTACCGCAAAGTCAAATTCAGGCTTATCAAGCTTTGATTCATATGTAACGTTATACTTTGTATCTCTGAATTTAACGTCGATTATCTTACCTTTTTTAACAATCTGCTGTGCAATCTCAACTGATGACGATACAAGACCGCCGCCGTTATTTCTCAAATCAAGAATTATCTTCTTAATATTCTTTTCACGCATCCAATCAAGTGCATCTGTAAATTCATCGGTAGTTGTCGAATTAAAGGTTATAATTTGAATATAACCTATATTACCCTTCAATTCAGCCGAATTAACGGAATTTTCATGTACCGCAACACGCGTTGTTATAAATTCAAGTTCTTCCCCGTCACGCAACACGGAAACTCTGACGCTTGTATTTTCTTCGCCGATTATTTTGTTACGCACTTCGGATATGCTCCAACCCGTAACGTCCTCACCGTCAACCTTGCAAATCTTGTCGCCGATTTTAAGTCCTGCTTTTTCAGCCTTACTGTCCTCATTGAGAAAACCCACAATTTCAACATAACCGTCATCAGACATTTTCATTGATATACCGATACCGTAAAAATTCTGATTTAATTTATCCTGAAATGCCTTATACTCCTCCGGAGTGTAAAATTCACTGTAATCATCAAGACTTTCAAGCATTGACTTCAACAACTGCACCAACAATGGGTCATTATTTTCAAGCAACTTTGAAAGACCCTGTTTCATTATTTCTTCTTCCGTAAGTGAATCGTCTATATATCTTTCGGCAACATATTTTGCCATTTGTTCAAATGCACCGTATTCACCGCTGTATTTTGATTCTTCCGCTGTTTCTGTTTCAGCCGCAAAAACACTTCCCGACATAAGCAACATAACAACAGACAAAATAGCCGCTGTCAATTTCTTCTTCATATGCACTACCTCTTACTTACTGTTATTTTCATATCGTTAAAATATTTTTCGCCCTGTACCGTAAGTGTATAAACAAGCTCGATAGTTCCGCCGTTCTCGTCAAGTTTTGATACTATTCTTTGCGTTTCAATCTCCATCGGCACTGTGCCGTAAGGCAAATGATACAAAAACTCTTTCTTTGTATCAACCTTATACGTCATTGACGAATTTACACTTCCCGTACGTTTTATAAGTATCTCGTTGCCGTCTATTTTTATCATAGACGAAATTTTATCTCCGTCATTTTCTGTTTTGTACGTTATATACTGCTTACCGTTTTTTTCGGTGTAATTTCCGTAAGCCGTTTCTTCTATTGTGTCGGTTTCCGAATCAATCGTCTGTCTGTTGCTGACCGTTATACGATATTCGTTATCAGTATTTTTCAATGTCAATCTTATTCACCTGTCCGTTAATTTCTCTTTCAAGGAAAATTCCGCCAAGCTCCTCAAAGCTTGATATATCATCGCTTACATAATATCTGTATTGATTTTCGTCACACTTGCCGTCATGCAGAAGGTTTTCTTTTGTAAGTTTCTTTTTTAAATACTTTGCAACCTCCGCACCCGAATTTATAAGTGTAACGTCATCACCCATATATTCTCTTATAACCTTTTCAATCAAAGGATAATGCGTACAGCCCAAAATAAGTGTATCAACACCTTGATTTCTTATTTCTTCAAGATATTCCGCCACGATAATTCTCGTAACCTCCGTATCGAAATATCCGTTTTCAACAAGCGGTACAAACATAGGGCAAGCCTTTGCAAAAGTCTGCATCTCTCTGTCATATGCCTTTATCTGCTTTTCGTATTCACCGCTTTTGATTGTTCCCGCCGTACCTATAACGCCGATTTTCTTGTTCTTTGTCGCTCTTACCGCCGCATAAACAGCCGCGTCAATTACGCCGATAATCGGCACGTCAAATTCGTCCTTAATCGCAGGCAATGCCGCAGAACTTGCAGTTCCGCAAGCGATAACTATAATTTTCACATCAAATGTGTTTAGAAAACGTATGTCGCCTCTTGTATATTTAAGCAACGTTTCTTTTGAACGCGAGCCGTAAGGAACTCTGCCCGTATCACCAAAATATATAATGTCCTCTTTCGGTAACTCATTTATTATCTGCTTTACGGCAGTAAGTCCTCCAAGTCCTGAATCAAAAACACCTATACATTTGTTATCCATTATTTTACTCTCTTTTCCGCAAGCTCGATAAGTTTGTCTAAAAGCTCGCTGTATTCTATACCGACAGCACCCCATAGTTTCGGATACATACTTATGTTTGTAAATCCCGGAAGTGTGTTGATTTCATTTAATACAACACTTCCGTCACTGTGCTTAACAAAAAAGTCAACTCTTGAAAGTCCGCTGCCGTCAAGTGCCTTAAACGCTCTTACGGCATACTCTCTGATTTGCTCGATTGTTTCCTTAGGCAGATCGGCAGGAATTTGAAGTTCTGTTGAGTTGTCGTTGTACTTTGCATCAAAGTCATAAAATTCAACAGTTGGCATAATTTCACCTACTGTTGCGGCTTTTACGTCCTCATTACCAAGTACGGCACATTCAACCTCATGACCGTCGATATTTTCTTCTACAAGTATTTTTCTGTCAAACTGTGCGGCATTTTCAAGTGCGGCTTTTAATTCTTTTCTGTCGTGAGCCTTTCCCACACCAACAGACGAACCTGTTCTTGCAGGCTTAACAAAGCAAGGATAACCAAGCTTGTTTTCGATTTCATCCATCTTATCTGCAAAGTTGTCTGTTTTATTTACAACAACCCAATCAGCCTGCGGAATATCTGCACTTGCAAACACGATTTTTGATGAAGTCTTATCCATGCCGTTTGCAGACGCCATTACACCCATACCGACATAAGGTATTCCCGAAAGTTCAAAAAGACCTTGAATTGTTCCGTCTTCTCCGAACTCACCGTGAAGTACAGGAAAAATAACGTCAGGATGAATTTTCGTAACCTTATCACCTTCAAAAACAAGTATAGCCTTATCCTCTGCATCAGGAGAAAGAATTGCCTTCTTCTTGTTTTCCGTATCCTGTTCCCATTCTCCGCTTTCAATCTTTGCATAGTTGCCTGTGTACAGATACCATGCACCATTTTTTGTAATTCCTATTGTTGAAATATTGTATTTATCTTTATTAAGGTTATTTAAAACCGATGTAACAGATTTTCTTGAAATTTCGTGTTCCGGTGACTGTCCGCCGAAAATAACACACAATTCTACCATTATGTAATCACTCCTAAAACTTTATATAATATTATAATACCTTTTTCGTCACTAAATTGCAAGTGTATTTATTAAAAGTTTATCTTTTTCTCAACTTTTCAAGTACATTTTCAAAATACTCCGGTATATCACTTGTAAATTCCATCATTTCGCCTGTCCGCGGGTGTACAAAACCAATCGTTTTTGCGTGAAGCAACTGACCGTTTAAATTGAACTTTTCTTTTTTTATTCCGTAAAGCGGGTCGCCTACTATGCTGTGACCGATTGACGCCATATGCACTCTTATCTGATGTGTTCTGCCTGTTTCAAGGATACATTCAACAAGTGTATATTGTCCGAAACGTTCAAGTACGTTAAAATGCGTAACCGCCTCACGTCCGCCGAATACAACAGCCATTTTCTTTCTGTCAGACGGATTTCTGCCGATAGGCTTATTTATTGTGCCGCTGTCCTCTTTTATATTACCGTTTACAAGCGCAACATATTTACGCATTGCTTTGCGTTCTTTAAGCTGATCCGACAACTTCAAATGTGCCTCGTTGCTTTTTGCGACTATCAAAAGTCCCGACGTTTCCTTATCAATCCTATGCACAATGCCGGGACGGATTACACCGTTAATTGCCGAAAGTTCGTCACCGCAATGGTAGACAAGACCGTTTACAAGAGTACCGCTCTCGTTACCCGGTGCAGGGTGAACGCAAAGTCCCTGCGGTTTGTTCACAACGATAACATCACTGTCCTCATATACGATATTAAGTGGTATATTTTCAGGCTCAATAGAAAGTTCTTCGGGTTCGGGTACATTTATTGTTATTTCCTCCGTACCCAAAATCTTATATTTCTTTAAAAGCTGTTTTTCTCCGCAAAGCACAAGACCGTCCTCGCATAATTTTGCTGCATAACTTCTCGAAATATCCGAATTGTCCGCAATGAATTTATCAAGTCTTTCGCCTTTGTTTTCCTCTGCCGCATTAATTTTTAACGTCTGCATTTTTATCCTCTTTATCAAACCAAATAAAATAAACCACAAGCAATATCGCACCGACAGTTATACCTATATCGGCAATATTGAATACCGGAAAGTTTATAAATGACGTCTGTATATAGTCAATAACAAAACCTCTGAAAATTCTGTCTATTGCATTGCCGAATGCGCCCGCAAACATCATTGTAATCGATGTACACAAAAGCGGATGTGTCGGCTTTTTCTTTATCCAGTATATTACCGCACAAACGCAGAATACAACCGAAATAATGCTCAAAAGCGAGAGTTTTCCCGAAAGTAATGAAAATGCCGCGCCCTTATTTTGAATATATGTTATATCAAATAAATTCAGTATCGAAAATGCGGTATCGCCTACATTCATACCCGAAACGACCAAGTATTTTACCGCTTGATCGGCTATAATTATAAGCATCGCAATAATAAGCCAAAGCATATATAATCTCCTTATTTTGTAATATAATCGAATGCAGCAAATATTTCGTCCTTTGAAACATCAGTCGTCTGCATAACCTCGCCGACTTTTGTCGGCAAAACAAATTTTAATTTACCTGCAATTTTCTTTTTATCCTTCTGCATATAGCCGTAAACAACCTCTTTTTCAGGCAAATCAACACGAATTTTAAAACCGTACATATCAAGTACGTTCTCAATACGATTTAATGTACTTTCATCAATCATATTTCGCTTATACGCAATATACGATGCACCGACCATACCGATTCCGACACACTCACCGTGAGTCATCTTAAAATCGTATGCCGATTCGACCGCGTGACCGATTGTATGACCGAAATTGAGAATTGCACGAAGTCCATTTTCTTTTTCGTCCTGCTCAACAACGTCAGCCTTAATCGAACAATTTATCTTGTCCATCTTTATAAGCGTTTCATTGTCAAGTGTTTTTATCTTGTCGCTGTTTTTCTCGATATAATCAAAGAACTCGCTGTCTCTTATAATTCCGTGCTTGATAACCTCTCCCATACCCGAAACAAATTGTTCGTTCGGAAGTGATTTCAAAGTTGCCACATTTATGTACACAAGTTTCGGCTGATGAAAAGCACCTAAAATATTCTTGCTTTCCATAAAGTCAATACCTGTTTTTCCGCCGACAGAGCTGTCCGACTGTGAAAGTAGTGTTGTAGGCACTTGCACAAAATCAATACCGCGCATAAATATTGCCGCGGCAAATCCTGCCATATCTCCTACCACGCCGCCGCCAAGTGCTACAATCATACTTTTTCTGTCCATTTCGTGTTCGATACACGCACCGCATATGCCGAGTATTGTATCCATACCCTTGTTTTCTTCACCTGCCGTAAATGCGTATATTTTTGAATCATAGCCGTTTTTTATAAGTAAATCATTTACTTCGTCGGCATATAGTTTTTCTACGTTACTGTCCGTTACAACAAGTAATTTTTTCGGTGCATTTATATCCGACATTGCTTTTGCAAAGCCGTTAAAGCTATCCGAAAAAAGTATATCGTATGATTTTTTTCCTAAATCAACAAATAAATTTTCCATATTCAATATTCCTTTTAGTGTCCCTGTTTTTAGTGTCCCCTTATAGTGAAAGTGACGGTATCGCATTAAGCGTCATATCCGCAAAATTCTTTTCAAGATAACCGTAATATCCCGCACAGGCTATCATTACTGCATTATCCGTACAAAGTATAGGCTCCGGATATACAACTTTTATGCCCTTTTCGCCTGCAAGTTTTGTCATTTTTTCACGCAACGCACTGTTTGACGCAACACCGCCTGCAAGTGCGATAATCTTGCTGTTTTTCTGTTCTGCCGCCTCTATCGTGTGTTCACACAAAACGTCCGTAACCGCATCCTGAAAGCTTGCGGCAATGTCGGCTTTATTATATTCTTCACCGTTTTGTTCAAGTTTGTGAAGATAATTTATGACCGCTGTTTTAACACCGCTGAATGAGAAATCAAGCGAATTTTTATCCATTCTCACGCGTGGAAAATCAACCGCTTTCGGATTACCCTCTTTGGCAAGTTTATCAATAAGCGGGCCGCCCGGATAACCCAAACCAAGCACACGAGCTATTTTGTCAAACGCCTCACCTGCCGCATCGTCACGTGTTCTGCCCATTATTTCAAGATGCGTGTAATCCTCAACGCTCACAATATGACTGTGTCCGCCTGACGCAACAAGACATACAAACGGCGGTTCTAAATCTTTGTGCGCCACAAAATTAGCCATTATGTGTCCCTTTATGTGATGTACCGGCACAAGCGGTTTGTTAAGTGCAAACGCAAGTGCTTTTGCCGTTGATACTCCGACAAGCAACGCACCGACAAGACCCGGACCGTATGTAACCGCAATCGCGTCAATATCGTCAAATGTTACGTTTGCCTCCTCCAATGCCTCGTCTATAACCGCGTCAATCGTTTCAATATGCCGTCTTGACGCAACCTCCGGCACAACACCTCCGAATTTTTTGTGCAGTGCAATCTGCGTATTTATTACATTAGACAAAACCTCTCTGCCGTCTTTTACGACAGCAGCCGCAGTTTCGTCACATGAACTTTCAATTCCAAGTATAAGCACGTTATCACTCCTCACACGGTTCAAAGCTTTTCGTCATTATCCAAGCGTCCTCACCGTTATCACTGTAATATCTTTTCCTCTCACCTATTATATCAAAACCGTATTTCTTGTAAAGCCCTTGGGCCGCTATGTTACTTTTGCGGACTTCAAGAGTTAAAAGTTCCAGCTTTAATGTAATGGCTGTTTTTATCATTTCACTGATAAGCATACTGCCTATTCCGTTTTTTCTGTATTCCGGAAGTACTGCGATATTTGTTATGTCACCCTCACCCGACACGTTCCAAAACCCTGCATAGCCTATACACTTACCATTATCCTTTGCGACAAAATACACCGCAAGTTTGTTTTGCATTTCGTCGTGAAAAGATTTTTCCGACCACGGAACTGCAAAGCACTTTTTTTCAAGCTCCGCAATTTCCGCAACGTCATCATCTGTCATTCGTGTTATCGTAATATTTTTCATATCACTTTTTACTTTGCATATCTGCGATTTTTTCCGCAATGTCTACAAGCGCGTCATAAATCTCTTGTGCAACTTCTTCATATTCTTCAAGGTCACCGCCGTAAGGATCGGATATGTCACCGCTTGAACCTGCATATTCAAGTAATGTGTATACCTTGCCTTTTGCCAAAGGCTCAAGTATTTGCTTGTGTCCCTCTGTCATTGTTAGGATTAAATCACATTGCTTTATAAGGTCCTCCGTTACAGGCTGTGTTCTATGGCCTGATAAGTCTATGCCGTATTTCATAAGTGCTTTAATCGCATTTTCACTTGCACCTTGACCGTCCTCGGCAAATATTCCGGCTGATTCGATAAATACATCAAGGTCGTTTTCAACAGCGATTTTGTCCATTATCGCCGCCGCCATCGCACTTCTGCACGTGTTGCCTGTACATACAAACAGTATATTCATAAACTCTTTTAAACTCCTTTAAACCCTTATTTTTGGCTCTATGCCTACATTTTTCGACACTTTACATTATCTGTTAATTTTATGCTTTCTTATGATTTGCCACTTAATTTGATGGTCATTTTCTGTAAATCCTCTGTAAAATAAGACGATTTTGACGAATTTACAGGACGGCGCATTGTAGCTGTTTTAGCTCCTTCTCAACATTTTCATACTCTGCATGAGTGTATGTATTCATAGTAACGCTTAAATCTGAATGCCCCATCAAATACTGTAAATGTTTTGGATTGATTCCTGCACTTGCCATATGACTGCAAACATGAGGTGTTATTAGCGGCAATTCTTCTTTATATATGCTATTATATTTTTCGCGGATATGCTGAAAATACTTTTCCCAATGCATTGCAACAGTAGGCATATTGTTTTTATCTAAATAGAGAAATCCCGAATAACCATCTACGACAGGCTCAATCTTTAAGGACGTTCTGTTATTAAGAATCCTTTCAAAACATTGACATACATTATCTGTTATCGGTATAATCCTTTTTCCTGCCTTCGTTTTGGGTTTTTCATATAGTATACCTCATATTACTTGGGCGTATAAGCTGGCGTTCAATATTGATTTTCTTTGCTTTTAAATCAATATCATTTATAGTCAATCCGGTAAATTCTGAAATACGCATACCCGTATAAAACAGAATATATATTGCATCATAATATTTACAAAAATGCTTGTCATTTTTGATAAAAGCCAAAAATTTTCTTTTTTGATCATGTGTCAATGCATCTCGTCTTACACCATCATTTACAATAATTGTAAAAGCAGAAAAATCAAACGGATTTTTTCGTATAAGTTCATCATCCAGAGCCATTTTAAACGCCGGTCGTAAAACACCTCTTATACTATGAATGGTACTGTAACTTAATCCATCATTTTCCTGAAGCTTTATAAGCCAAAGCTTTGCATCTGAAATTTTCACTTCATCAATCCTACGCATACCAAAAGGTTCTTTCTCTAAGCGTCTCAATACAGTATTGTAACCTGTTCTTGTATTTTCTCGCACTCCTCTTCTTTGAATAACATATTCATACACCGTAAGATTACCACCATATGGTATAAGTCCATCATCAATATCCTTCAATATTTCTTTTTCTTTTTCTCTTAATGAAATACATTTTCTCTTTCCTTTAGGAAGCGGATCAGTTTCTTCAAGTTTCCAACTGTAAACACATTTTGCCTTACCAAATATATCAACATAGTCAAATTGGTATAAACCATTATCCCTTTGACATTCGCCGTTTCTTAAAATCCTTCCTTTCTTATCTCTTCTTTTTTCACTCATAAATATTTGCTCCTTTCTAACAAAAAGAAGCCATAGTGTAATATTAGTATATCACATCTATGACTAAATTTCTACTATTTTTTTATATTTCCTAAATTGATGTCGTTTCATCTAAAAAGGATTCAAATTTTTTTCTGTTTATCATTGTTCTACTACCATTTTGAACAATAAATTTATAATCGGATTCCAAAAAATCATTAACTATCCTGTACATTTTATTCTCTCCGATATTAAAATACTCCGACGCCTCTTTAATTGTCAGTAAATACTTTTCTGATATCGGAATTTTTTTAACCGAAGCTTTATCCAAAATATGCACCTCCTAAAAATATATCACCCCCTATATAGGCAAAACGAATAGCAGCTTGCAAGACTGCTCCATAGGAATTTCACCTTCCCGGCGCTCTGCCCGGACTGTCCCCGATGCTTGCATACACGCCTTTTATAGCGCGGTCTACGGCTGGACAGAAGTATCATTGTCCCTATACAAGATTATCGCCCACAGCTTGCAAATTCTGTTTTTCGGCATTGATAATTTATCGCAATCTATATACTTCAATGAAAGAAATTATACAAAGAGGTAGAAGCAAATTATAGATTATGGCGTATCTGTCGTCTGGCTCATTCATATAGGAATGTATCCGCTTGCTCTTATTCTGTCCCAGCATTGTCTTCCGGGACTTTCTTTTTACGTTCTTCCACTGACCATTTATATAATCAACAGTATGTTATTCCACAATTTATTTGAGAGCACAACAATAAGACGGCACAGCTTTTGCCATGTCACCTGCGAGTATCTGAAAACAAATTTAACTGCTAATCAAACACTTTTTTCATTACATAACGCAATTTTAGTGCGACAACATTTGTGGCTGTTACATAATAATTGATTTTGTAATGAAAATGGCTGAAAATATTATAAAAAACTGTCTAAAATCAACATTTCATAGATTATATTCACGAACGATTCTTGTCTAAAATGTAGTGGAAATTATTGACAATTACTTTTGCGAATGATATAATCACAACATAATCAATTATTATGTTGTATCGTGTAGAAAATAGTCCCGTATAAGACCGAGATTTTGAATTCTCTTGCGGTGTACTTCTCCGCTTTCCGCTGTATAAATACGCGCGGTATTTATACTCGAATGTCCAAGAATATCAGAAAGACGGACTATATCCTGATAAACAGCATAATATGTTTTACCAAACAAGTGTCTTAGATTATGCGGAAACACCTTGCTTGCAAGCACTCCTGCTTTAATGCAAAGACGCTTCATCTCTGCCCAGATATTACTCCGATTAAGTGGATTTCCTTTTCTGGTAACAAACACAGCTCCATTTTTAATATTCTTTTCCCTAATGTACCGCTGTAACATCTTACACAGCTTGCTCGGAATGAAAATAACACAATTTTTTCCCTTGCATTTAATGCTTGCAACACCGTTTTTCACTGCATCTACCGTTATATATGCCAATTCGGACACACGGATTCCGGTAGCACAAATTGTCTGCATTACAAGATACAAACGTGTTTTCCCCTGTTCGTAAGCTGTTTTAAGAAGTATGTCATATTCCGCTTTTGTAAGCTCACGGTTTGGTTCAATAAATGTGTTTTTCTGAATTTTAAGACTTTTTACCCTGTATTCCGGATGATTTATCCATCCAAAAAATGAATTTAGCGATGATAATACTGAATTTACACTTTTAGGCACATATTCACTCTCCAGCAATTGCTTATATTCTTGAACAACCGCTTTGCTGATTTGTTGTCCGTCAAGCCACTGAACAAATGCGGTTACATCATGAGTGTACTTCATCACTGTCGCTTTTGACTTTTCCTCCAAAATAAGGTAGCTCTCAAATTCCTTAATTTTTTGTAACATCAATAATTTCCTCCACAACCATTATACAATATATTTTTAAATTTGTCATATACCAAAAAATGGTTATAAAAAACAAGGCACATTACAAAACGGTTTTTAGCCATTTCGCAATGCGCTTTATATGCTTATAATAAAATCTTTTTTATCCGCAATATATTAAATATTGAAATTAGTTATGTGTCTGCATATTGAATATACTTCTTACTATATTGAATATATCACTCATCACAGAATACACGGTTATATTTAAGAAAAAAAGAGAGAGAGATATTCTTATTATGGGGTGTTCACATGTACCCGTATATTCTGAGATCAACTATATATTTTTTATTTATTTAATTCCTATTATTTTACCAACGCTTGCAATTTGCGAAAAGCAAACTGTAAACTACTTCGATGTCCTCTGTAATAGTTTTCTATGCTATGTTCTTATTGAAAAGAACTATATATCATATTATATTGAAATACCTCAATGCATACTCAATTCCATCATCTAATAAATTCTTGGTAACAAATGAAGATAGTTGTTTTAGTTTCTCTGGACTTTCACCCACTGCAATACTATTTGGCACTGCCTCAAGCATAGGAATATCATTCATACTATCGCCTATGGCATAGGCATCTGATAAATGTATATGATGATACCTGAGTACACGATCTATTCATGTTCCTTTTCTCATCATACCACGCAAGCAGCTTATCAAAAGCAAAATTATCATCACTTACGTCGGGTGACAAGTTCTTACCCTGATTTTCAAAACGTCTTTTAAGTTTCATAAAGCCTTCAAATGAGCGGCAGCGTTTATCGGTAAAAAATGATTTTGAATGTTCATACATTGGTGTCATATCGCACTCATATATTAGTTCTGCTACACTATCACATAGTTTTTGCGGTAATTTATGCTGAAATATTACTTCTTTGCCACACTCTATATACATTCCACATCCACATATATAACCATCAAAACCTATATCTAACAAGCGCTGCTCAATATTCATAATAGTCCTACCAGTATCAACATACATAAGATGTCCATTTGCCTGTGCTTTATGAATTGCGTTTATAGCGCTTTCCGGGATTATATATGCCCCATCATCAGATATAAGTGTGCCGTCCAAATCAAAAAATACTATCATTAGTGCCTCTCCTTAATTTTATTTTCTCTATTATTATATATTAAAATAAAACTCTTTACAAATATTATAAATACGTTTTAATTCAAAATAGTATTTATTCCGTCTTGTATTCAAAAAAATCGAAATCCGCGTAATGCTTGTGTTTGACTCTATCCGCACAGGTAATACCCACCATTGTTCCTGTAAACTCACCATACCGGCAGTATTCATCCGAAAATTTCGTAGCATCAAATACAGGACCGATTGGTATATATTTTTTTCCGTCAAGACTCCACATAAATTGCATTTTACGACCGCGTACTTCTACTCTCATATATACAGGGACATCCTCAACTGCCACACGTGTATCAAGCATCTCCGCTTTTTCGCCGTTTTCAATATGTATAATCGACAGCGCGCTTTGTCCAAGTGTTTCGCTATAATATTTACGGAGATTGATATAGTTCATATTATCATAGTAAAATATCAGACCGGCGCTCTGATGAGGCATTTCTGGAATATATTCCATTTTTGTAGTTACAGTCGCATAAGTGCTTGTGAGTTTTCTTGCAAGTATGCTTACCTTGTTTAATGATGTTCTCGACTCCTGACCTCTAAGGCGCACATAACCCTTTCTTGCGTTTATATCTGCAAAGCACGATGGCATAATACGCGGCGAGTAATACCAACTGCCGAGAATATCACTGTCAAAATCATCAAAATCAGGAATTTGACTCACCGGATATTCCTCTAATGCGCTTTCCTCCGTATATTCCTTTGCAATATTTGTTCCATCGGTCATTCTGAGCCATCCCTCGTCAGTCCATTTCATTTTTTGAATTGCTGTTTCACGTCCTAAAGTACAGCGCAGTTCCGGAACAAACGGTCTTGCGCACAGATGAACAAGATAACTTTCGCCATTTGGAAGATCTACAAGACTTCCGTGTCCCGCCTTTTGAAGCGTAGTATAAGGATTAAAATATTGAGGCTTTAAATGGTCAATGTTATTCCGTTCGTTCGTTTCCACCGGATTTGAAGTCACCACAGGACCATTCGGGTCTTTTTCGTATGGTCCCCATATATTCCTCGATCTTCCCATTGTGACACAATGATTATAACCTGTTCCGCCTTCAGCGCACATTATATAATAATATCCGTTTTTCTTATACAGATGCGGAGCTTCAATACAACCTCTGTTAGTACCGCCGCGCCATATACGTTTTGGATAGCCTATAATTTCTTTCTTTACAGGATTATATTCTGACATTGAAATCACACCCGGCTTTTCGTAGCCCTCTCGTGTTTCCCACTCAAGTGACACTATATATTTTCTGTCGTCATCATCGTGCAGGATTGACGCATCAAATCCTGCCGAATGCAGATAAACAGGCTCGCTCCAAGGACCTTTTATATCACTTGCTGTAATAAGATAGTTGTCAACCTCAAAATATCCTGCATTCATTGAGTTCATTACACCGTAAACAACATAGAACAGATTCTCGCTTTCGCACCATGTCAAACACGGCGCCCATATACCTTTCGAGGAGGGAAGTTTTTTTAAGTCAACAGTTTCATCATCAGTGAGTACATGAGTGTAAAGTTCCCAATTTTTCATATCCCTTGAATGGTAAACAGGTATTCCGGGAAACCATTCAAAGCTTGAAACCGCTATATAATAATCGTCATCTTTGCGACAAATACACGGATCCGGATTAAAGCCCGGAAGAATAGGATTTTTAATCATTTATACTTCATCCTCTCATTGTTCTATACTCATCGTTTACATAATCAAAAGCCAAGTTCTTCTCCAACAACTACAACACTGATACGTCCAGGGAATTTGTAACATCCGTCAATAATGCTTATTACATTACATACTCGCATTTCGCCTGTACAATCCTCACATCGGCAGGTTTCATCACACGGATTATTATGATGTATTCTTTTAGAATTCATTGGAGCAACTGATTTTGCGCGCTTAATTCCTTCTGCCGCATCTGCAACAATTTTATTAGCGCCAACTACAACAATTACTTTTTTGGGTCCGAAGCCTATACATCCTACCCTGTTTCCGGTGCAATCTATATTTACTATCTGCCCATCCATAGTTATTGCATTTGACCCTGTCACAAACACATCTGACAAGAAACCCAGACGATATTTATGAAGTTCCTCTTCCCACGACTTATTCGTAAAGCGGTCAATAAATTTATACTTTGGACTTTTAATTAAATCAAGTATTCCTGTTTTCTGAAGCGTTACGCTGCCGCCTACGGCAATTTCAGCACCTTCCGGAAGCATTTTCTCAACCATTTTTTTTGCATCTTCGGCTGTATCGGCATAATGCGCATCAAATTTGCGTTTATTCAAAACCTCTACAGCGTCTTTTGCCCTGCATTCTAAACTCCATTTTTTTATTTCATTCATTCTTGATTGCCAGCCTTTTCTTTAATCTATTTTGTAATAACTGCTTATTTTCGTTGGAACTCGCTTTTTTAAAGCTTCTCCACCGCTATTTCTCTTATATATATGTCAGGTCCGAAAACTCTCATATCTGCGCCGTTATTTTGTTTGTTATTAAACGAAGCGTCTTCAAGAACTACAGACTGCGTTTTCCATTCTCCGCTGTTTGTTCTCGGTTCAAACATACTATTCTTATAATTTCTTGCATTACCCTCAAACGCTTCATCTGAAGAATTGTAATGTATCCCGAATTCACCTGTACCCTCGTCAAGATAGGTTATTGTTACTTTAACCCTGTTATCCTCCGGCGCAATATATGTGTCGCTTATCTGGCAGTACATATATTGATTTTCAGGAATAAAAACACATGCCGTTTCCTTTTTTAGTTCGGACTTTGTATAAGAATCGCCCTTAGTCGGGTCAGTGTTAAGTGTTATGTTCATAAGATTATAGAAATAATCCTCGTTGAATATTATTCTTGCGGGCGGCTCAAGAGACATATTATATTCCTCCAGAACATCAGTCTCCTTGTTTAACTGCTCGTTTTTAATTACGCCTTTTTGAAGCAGTGAACCAAGCAATACATTATTCGTCTGATACGGGTTTGTGAAAAGAGCTCGGTATGACAGGAATACAAGCTCATCATATGTAATCGGGCTGTCTAACTCTACACACATGCTTTCATCCTTATATAATCCTGACTCAACCGCTATTTTTTCGCAGTTTGCGTAAGCGTCACCCTGATATCCCAAAGCGCGCAGTAAAATTGCGGTAGCCTCGCGTTTTGTAATTGTCGCTTTTGCGCTAAATGTTTTGTCACCTGTGCCGACAGCAATACCCATTTCATAAGCTTTTGATACATACGGAACAGCCCATGACGATAAATCAGTAAACGGATTTTCTGCATTATCGTCAGCCTTTTCGCCTAAAACGCCTATTATCGCCTTTACTGCCTGCTCACGTGTAACCTCGTTCTCAAGATTCATTACAAATTTATCAGCATTTTCGCCATCCAATAGTCCGAGATTATACAGATTTCTTGCGTATAAATCGTATTTTGAACCGTTTACCTGTGAATTTATAAGTGAAGCGTCCTCTGTTACGATTACATCGTCTATATAAATCTTGTAATCATCTGTGCCTTTAGCCTTCAAAATAAGTCCTGTAATATTCTTTCCTGCCACAGATATATCTGTAAGAGTGTTATAAGTCCACTTCCCATTCGCGAAACTCAGGTCGCTGTATAATACATCACCGTCAGCTGTTTCAAGTCCAACGCTTAATTCCGCGCTGCCGCCTGCCAGATATGCGCTTATTCCTATATTTATCTTTTCCGCGCTGAAATCAAGTTCGGACAGCTTTGTCAACATTTCGCCTCCGCCGCCCACTCTATTAAGCTTCAAGGCATATCTGCCGTTATATGTAAGTTCATCCTTTACAAGCTCACCGTTGCCATCTACAGGCTGCGCATCAAAATATTTCTCAAAACCGCTTCTGAAATAAACAGGACCTTCACTTAACAGCAGCGGCATTTCTTCTGTAATTTCCTCTTCGCCGCGCAGCACTTTTGGAATATATCCCGCAAGCCGCATGTATAAATCCGATGAAGTGTAACTTCCGTCTGCGCTTGCTGTTATAAAATATTGATCCTTAGGAATCATAGACGAGTCCTCCGCAAGCTTTAAAATTGCAGTACCCTCGTCATATTCGTCAAACATCGCAATGTATCCGCAGTGTATATCTTGCTTTGCAATATTATATGCCTGACGCCACATGAAATCCCCTGCGCGTCTCGGTATCTGATTTCTTACCGCGTTATCCTTCCAGTTTGACCACGAAAATCCGGGAAACATTACAGGCTGATACGCTATACCCTTTTCGTCAAGATATGCCTTATCCGCTGCAAGAATACTCGCATCACTGTCAACATCACTGTCTGTTTTTGCACTGCCGACAGACCACGGTGACAGCATATCAAGCTTACAGAATGCTTTCTCCATAGCTTCGTCCTTCGCTATCTGATCTCTCCAGCTCTTTGAAACACCGCCTATTACATAGCAGCCCTTATCGTGAAACCAATCGATCAGTTCGGAATACTGTTCTCCAGTACCTTCGCGTATTCCCAAACCCCACAGACATACAACAGGTCTGCCATTATCCTTTGCGTATGACGGCGAGGAGGTAATATCCAAGTCGTTAAGAATCACCTGCTGCCAATCCGCCTTTAAATCTTCTACGAGATTTTCCTCGCTAAGACCCGATATATCATACATTACATAGAAAAGCTCGTTATGCTTTTCTGCCGATGCCTTTACGTTTTTCAGTATATCAACGCTGTTTTTAAATCTTTCCTCAACACCGTTTATTGTAACCGAACCAAATCGCTGAACCGCAACTCCGTCAATGCCGTAATCGTGCATCATCTCAAAATGCTTATCTATAACACCTGCGCGATACGAAGAAAACAGCTTTGATTTTTCACCGTTTCCAAGTTCTGCAAAATATGTTTCTTTCAAGTCCTCCACGGAGTAATCTCTTACATCAGGATACGCGTCAAAGGTCAAATGTCCAACCTCCGGTCTGCCCCAATGTACCCATTCATTTCTCGGTGAACCGTCTCCTTCCGTGTTAAACCATGCCTGATAGCCAGCTATAACCTTATCCTCTATCGTATCCTCCGCAGCATACGCGCATACTCCAAGCGCTGCACTGAGCGCTGTTGCCGCCGCAATCACTTTTGTTATTTTTTTCATTAGATATGTCCCCTTTCTAAATTTGAATAGAAAAGAAAGTATTTTATCGGCATCTTCTTTTCCCAATATTTATTTTGCAATCATAGCCGCGCCGATTATTCCCGCGTCATTAAAGGATTGTGCCGTTACAATTTTTGTTTTAGGCATAAATTTATTGAAGCCGTTTGCTGCTGCATATTCGCATACAGGCTGCAAAAGATACTCGCCCTCCCTGCTTATTCCTCCGCCTACAGATATAATGTCGGGCTGCAATACATTCTCTACGCTCACAATTCCATCCGCAACATACTGAGCATACTGCTTTACAACAGCCTGCGCAGCTTTGTCACCCTGCTTTGCCGCATCAAAAGACGTTCTGCCCGAAATTTTGCCTTCTGCCTTGGCGATTTCATGCATAAGGCTTTCAGGATTTTTCTCCATTGCTACTTTAGTCTGACGTATAAGCGCCGTTACCGAAGCATACGTCTCCCAGCAACCACGTTTTCCACAAGTACACGGTTCTCCGCCCGAAACAAGAGTAATATGCCCTGCTTCGCTCGCAGCTCCGTTAAAACCGCGAAACACCTTCCCATTCAAAATCAGTCCGCTGCCAACACCTGTTCCGAGCGTTATAAACATAAATATAGGAACATTGTTACCACTCACAATATACTCTCCCATAGCGGCACAGTTTGCATCATTATCAATCTTGACAGGCAAATTAAGATATTTTTGAAACTCCTTCGCAAGCATATAATGCTCCATTTTTATGTTATTTGAATAAATAACCTCGCCTGTCTCAAAGTTAATTGTTCCCGGACAGCCTATTCCGACAGCCTCAATATCGTTCAATTCAAGCTCCGCATCCTTTATAAGCTGTTTTGACAAAAATACCATATCCTTTACAATTTCATCTGTAGGTCTTTGAGAAAGCGTCGGTACTGAAGACTGCACAACAATTTTTCCATCTTCTCTTACAATGCCGGCGGCTATATTTGTTCCGCCAAGGTCTATTCCTATATACATTATTACGCTTCCTTTCTCTCAACTCCGACTGTCAAAATCTCATACGGTTTTACCTCGATATTAAAGTATTCGTTATCTTTTGCGGCAATATCCGTAAAACGCTGTTCGATGATATTACTCTGATATAGGTTGTTTATTACTTCTGTCTTCTTTATCGTCAATACAGTAGGCTTATCACTCAAATTCACCCATCTGATAATAATATCATCAGAATCCTGTTTTGCTTTTAGTCCTGTAAGCGTCAAACCTTCTCCACTCCAGTCAAGCATTGAATATTTATCCGGCATACTGCCTTTATGCAAGCTCGTTGTTGCAACAGGCATATCCACACGGAACTGATAACATTCTTCATAGGCTTTGCTGTTTATAATATTTCCGCTGAACGGCACAATTTCTATTTCTGTCTCGCTTATGCCTATACACTGTGCCTCAGGTGCCGGGAATACTCCCCAATCACCCATTTCGCCCGTAGCTCTCAGAAGTGTTATTGCAAGCGTATTATTCATGTCGGGCAGCATTTCGTACTCATAAAGACCAATATTAGCAACAGCTATGCCACTTTCGCCGTCGTCTATACTCACAAATCCCTGTTCATGCTCGCAGGCGCTCGGATTATCCCAGCAAGCATTATGACAATTATTTCTCGTAACAAGCTCAAATACAGAATCTGCACTATGTACCTTGGAGTCTATACCGGTCGGCACCATTATTCTGACTCTATGATCCTTTGCCCTATTGTCAAATACTATTTTTATTTTTACGCCTTTTCCATGCTTATCAAGAGATACATAAGTTTCTATTGTAAGCTCGACAGTATTTTTACTTCTTCCGCCTTTTCTTTCTTTAAAAAATACCATGTGACGCTTTTCGTCCTCAAATGCTTCATCGCCTGCTTCGGGAACTGTTATTGTATTTGTAATCTTATAAACAGCTCTGAACGGTTCGTTCTCTACAAGCTCAATTTTAGCATTATCTCCCTTTGTTGTTATCGGCTCTGTTCCTTCAGGCATCTTATACATATACTCGTTACCTATGTCGCCTGTTTCTTCATAATAACCGACACCTCTATATATTCTGCCGCTCATCTTATCGGTTATGTCGAGAGTTCCGTTGCCGTTTATCTGCACGCTTATTACACTGTTTTCCATACGGTTTTCGCCTGTGACAAGTGTTTCCTTTGTATCTATATCACTGCCCTCTGCAAGCGCATATGTTCTATATCCCATTACGGGTACATTCTCTGCTTCAAAAGTTATACGCACCGTTCTTGCCATATACGGCTGTCTGAACTTATCCTTAGGTAAATCAAAACCAAATGTTACACCTAAATCCTCAAGTCTGAACGGAATTGAACTGCCGTCCGCATCAATAAGTTTGTATTCGGGTACGGTAATCTCGTCTATTTCATATGCACATTTTTTAAGCCAACCTGATTTACGCACTATATCCAAATCCACCGATATAACGCCCGTTCTCTCTCTGCCAGTTGTATTAAATACCGAGAACGGTATAGCCTCACAATATTTTTCAAACACAGAAGTATCAATTTTATCTGCTATATAGCTCTTTCCTTCACTTATAAGATAATCAGCCACTTGCTTGCTCTTATTAAAGCGCGTTACCATTTCTTGCTGTACCTCGTCAACACTGCAGCAGCAAATACTATCATGCGGATGATTCTGCATAAGGGTTTTCCATGAATATTCAAGCTCGTCAGCAGGATAACTCTGTCCAAAAAGAGACGATATAACGCATATAGGCTCAGCTTCATTTTCAAGCGCCGATTCGCATTTTCGGTTCATGCGCTTTAAATATACATGTGAGGATGCGCAGTTAACAAGCGTTGTCCAGCCATCGGTATCCTGACTTGTAAGCTCGCCTTTTACTACCGTTAAATCATCAGAAAGATTATCATTTAATGCTTTTATATAATCAGGGAAATTGGAATGTATGAAGTTTATGTCCGGATATAACTTTGACGCGGTTTCAATAGCTTCACCTATATCCGTTTGAACCGGCTGATGATCGCAGCCGTTCATCATCAGGTATTCATCCGTTGAGGCAAATCTCGCAGCATTCTTAATGCGCTCATTCCAGTATGCCTTTGCAGTTTCCACATCTGTCGGGATTTCATTGCCATTATTATACCAGTTAGCAAATAAAATTCCGAGAATAGGCGTACCGTCCGGCGACTGCCATATCATTTCAGAATATGGTGATTCATAGCTGCCATTTGCCTGAACTTCGTTATCAAAACCAACAGGACGCACACCTCTGCCAAAAGTAACCGTCTCCATTCCCGCCTGTTTTAAAATCTGCGGCATCTGCCCTGCATTGCCGAACGCGTCAGGGAAATAACCCATTTTACACATACCGCCGTACTTTTCAGCAGATTTCATACCTATAAGCAGATTTCTTACGTTGGATTCTCCGCTTGTATAAAATTCGTCCTGCAGAACATACCAGGGACCTATAATAAATCTGCCCTCTTTGACATACTTAATTAACTTATCTCTGTTTTCCGGCTTAATCTCCAGATAATCGTCAATCACTATAGTCTGACCGTCCAGATGAAAGCTCTTAAAGGAACCGTCAGTTTCAAACAGTTCCATACACTTGTCAACAAGCTCAACCAATCGCATTCTATGTTCCTCAAAAGGAAGATACCACTCTCTGTCCCAGTGTGAATGTGATATTATATGTATGTTTTTACTCATTGTTATACCACCTTTCCGAATATTTTCAAAACATTTATGTGAGTTTGTTATATTTGTTATATTGATATTATACCATTATATCATATCAAAGTCAACATGCATTTGATATTTTTTATATCAAATGCACAGATATTATTCATTATTTCATATATAACAATTACAAAAAAAGATACGCATATCATAAAAGCAGTATGCGTATTTCCTTTGAGTAATTCACTTCAACATCCGCTTTTTTATTGCATAATAAATTTTATTTTAAAAGTTGTATTTGATTTGTAATCTACAAAATAGAGCACATCGTCCTCTGCCGCATGATTTTGCAAATGCTCACTGCCTAGTATCGGAGTTTCATCACATTCAATCACCATACTGCCTATAGCAACTTTTCCGTCTGTTATTTTAGGCTTTATTACCGAAACAAAGCGCTCTGTTATATCATGCTTTGAGTCATCATTAAATTCAAAAACGTCGGTAAGTTCAATATAGTTATCATTCAGATTGAATTTTCGTTTAAGTCTTTTTATGACACCAGCATACGCTTCTGCCATATCCAGTTCAAAAACTCCAGCTCCATTCCATATGACCTTTCCCTTGAAACTCTGTCCGGCGGATTGATATTTGCCGTCTATTATAGGAACATTATGTCCTCTTGAAGAATTACAAAGGTAATCATACCGTCCTTCATTAAAATACTCGTGAGTGTATTCGCCTGAACCAAAATCCGCTATAAGCTGTCCTTCTTCACCCGCGATTATAAAACTGCCGACATCATTGTGATTATGATTTCCGCCGTTGCTGCCACTTTTTGCCGTAAATGCGAATTTTGCTTTACGATTTATATACCATTCCGCATCCTTAAAATAGCTTTCTGATGGTTTGGCTTCTTTGAGTCCCGCCAAGTTTTTATCAGTCCACATAAAGGTTCTCGTGCAGGAAAGAAATCTGTAGCAATGGTCTACTCCTGACGAAATTTTGTCATTTATAATTCTTATATCGCTGCCATAACGATTTCTCAGATAATGTGCAAGTCCGGAATGATACTGTTCGTGTCTTACGCAATCTCCGTAGCTTATTACACTATTGTCCGTCAAAAACATATTCTGCTGACACATAGCAATATTTTTCACCTTTGAATTATTCATAAGATCCACGCCGCAGCGTTCCTTATACAAATCAGCAAAGCCTGTAAAATACCAAAATCCATAATTCCAATAACCTAAGCCCTCAGTAGAAATTCCATCGTCTCCAAAGCCCGAAAGGTATGACTTAAGCGCACCGTTAATGCGTTTCTCTACCAGATTAAATTTTTCAGGGAACGCATAAAGAAATGTCATTCCGACAGCTCCGCCGCAAACCGCAGCCCAATTATGATTAAATGTTTCCCAAGGGAAAATTTCTTCTATAAATGGATTTATAATACGTGTCTCTACCTCAACTCTGATTTTTTCGATAATATCCACAGGCAATTTACTGCCGAGAAATTCGCATATCTCCGTGAGCGCATGACCTGTTTCCGCAGAGAACAGGTCAATCACACGTTCGGGATGTAACGTCCCCTCTGACATATGTGCCGGAAATGCCCAAGTCTTTTCAGCGCATATATCATTTATAATTCGTAAAAGCGTCTCAAAATGTTCATCTTCACCGTAAATAAAGCACATCATAGCCGACATTAGCAGTGCGCCCCGACGCACAAAATACTTTTGTTCATATTCCTGTCGCTGACCTGTTGCATAAAAATAGTTAAATAATTCCTCAGTCAGTTCAGGCATTTCCATATCTCTGAATTTTTTGTACTCTGACCTTATATAAGCTAAATTTTTCTCTAAACAAGACATATTTTTTATAGCCTTAAAATCATTTACCTGCATACTTTTACCCCTTTATAGAAAACACCACAGAACAGATAGCTCTGTGGTGTTTTATTCTGCATTATTCTACTATTTTATTTATAATTTCAATTGATTTGATAAGAGTTCCTCCTGTTGCAGCGTTTGTTACAAACTGTATATACGAATCGCGCTTCGTTGAGCCTCCGACCATATAGAAATTATCCAAATCCACTTCAGCAGTTATCCATTCGCCATCTCCGCTTCCAAGCACTATTCTCTGCTGATTGTCTTCCGATGTCATCACCAAGCCGTTTTCTTCCTCGTTAAGCTCGGTACATTTTATAAACATCGTACCCGCGTTCTTTTTATATGTTACTCGTACCTTTATAGGAGTTTTTACACCATCAGATACAGACTCACTCTTTTGCGTAAGTCCGAGATAACGGTAATCCGGTACTATAGAAAATTCCGCGCGCTCATTTTCCTGTGATGATTTTATTCTGATACCATATGTGCCGTCATCAAGTTTTTCAGGTACAAAGGAGGTTACATCGTTTGTTTTCCACGTTGCAAGCGAGCTGTTGAACATACCGTTATACGCTGTCAAGCCCGAACGAATGCCTGTTGCTCCTGTCGCGCCCATATCCTCGGTTCTGTCCTCATGTTCGCTGCCGTCAAACAACTCAACCTTTGAAATTTTGATAGTACCGTCACTTCTGGTCAATCTGATAGTTATATCACTGTCCATTCCACCAAATTGAGCATCCGGAATAAGAACAGTAGTTGTTTCCCAGCGGTTTGTTCCGGCTGTATAGAAATAGTGCGCGCCGTCTATAGCGGTATTTATCATTGAAACTCTTACAGGTATATCAGCCATGCCGCCATCATGATATGTTATGGTAACAAGTCTGTCCTTCTGACCTGATACAACATTTTTGTCAACCGCAAAATGAAGTGATTTATCGGTTCCTGTTATAGTAGCCGCCCCGTCGTCAACTGTTATTCCCTCGTCAGCCGTCATTGTAAGCGCTTCTGCATTATCGGGGTCAGCAAAGCTATATTCTCCCAGCTTTGTGCTGTAATCACGGTAAGTTACCTCAATTTTGCCGATAATTATATCCTCATTCTCAGGAACAGCCGAAGCAATAAACTGAATAGGGCTGAATGTGGATTCTGAAGTTCCCTTAACATAGTAATCATCAATATTAATCTTTACTGTTTTCCATTCGCCGCTGCCTATGAGTGAGAGCGAAGCGTCATTGTCAGGCCAATAAATGCTGCCGTCTTCTGCCTTTTTCTTTGCACCCTTTACATAAAGCGCACCGTTTGTGTTGTTCGCGTAGTATGTAACCTTAACTGTTACAGGTCTTACCTGCGCTGCATTTTCCTCGGTATAATCCTTTTCACTTGGAAGTTTCGCATTGCCATATGCCTGACCCAAAAAACGATAATCCGGTACAAGCCTGATTTCTGCGCGTTTATTACCGTTATTAACATCAGTTGAGTTTAGCTTAATTGCTTTCTCGCCATCAACCTCGGCAACCTCTACGCTCATTTTTTCATTTGCTGTGCTTAACGAAGCCATTGTAGTGTTAAGCATATCATCTGCAACAGTTACACCTGAAACAATACCGTTCAAATAGTATCCGCCTACTTCATATGACGGACAGTCTGAAAGCTTTACATCTGCTATTGCATATTTCAGGTTATCTGCTGATTTAAGCTGAATATCTTCAGCATTGTTATTGAATGACGCGTCAGGTATTAATACCGATGCTGTTTCCCACTTTCCTGTTCCGGTTGTGCTGAAATAATGCGCGCGGTCAATGGCAGGATTTATCATTGAAACACGCATTCTCAGCTTATTTCCGCAGTCATTATACTTAAAGATTACAAGTCTGTGTCCCTTGCCTGTTACAGCTGTATTGTCAACAGCAAGTTTTAAAGTATTAGCATTTGACTCAGTTGTAAACGCTTTTATTCCGTCAATTACTTCCTCCTCAAAGCCCGTTGCAGTTGCTCTCATATTGCTTTCAGTTCCATTAGCAAAATCAACCTCAGCGGCAACCTTTTTAAGAGTTGACGCGGTTATTTCGCTTATAGTCGGCTCTGTTCCTCCTATATGCGCTATTAGTCTGTATTCATACTCAGTATCAATTGTAAGACCGCTATCTTCATAGCTTCTTGCCGGCGCATCAACCATCTCTACAAATTCACCGTCTCTGTAAATGCTGTATGCCTGCGCATTTTCTACCGTCTTCCACGCAAGCTTTATTGAATCAACTCCTGCAGAAATTGCGCTGAAATCATCTGACAGATTTACAATCTGAATCATACGGATATAGTTTGTATCATTATCAAAGTTAAGTCTTAAATCATAGCCGCCGAGCGCATTTGCGAATGCAGCGTCCTCTATAATATATGTATGTGTCATCCAGCGCTGTTCATTCAGCTTTTTACGTACAACCACACCCTTATTGTTTGTACCGTCCGCCGCATTGTACTGCATACGAATATTATCAAATCCAACCTCATCAAATGTAACCATTACAGCCACTCTGCTGTCAAGCTCTGAATTGATATAGTTATCGTCAACCTTAAGCTGAATATACGTTCCGCCGACTGTATTTTCAACCTTCAAGCAGTTCAATGTTGTTTCGTCCTGAAGAGGCTTATGGTCTTCTTCTATAGATACAGGACTGCCTTCTCTTGTATGGAGTACCGCCTGCATTTTTTCTCCTGTGACTGTATTGCTTGAGCCATCGTCAAATGCGTCAAATACAACCTTAGCACCCTCTACAGACTCCGCTCTAACTTCTGCCTTTTCCGACTCATTACCGCTTGCGTCAAAGGCTGAAACCGCATATTGATAACTTTCATTTACTTCTATCATTGTATCAGTATATGATAGCGCATTACCTGAAAGTGAAGCTATTTTTTCGTAGGTACCGTCCGTTCTTCTGTATACATTATAACCTTCGACAGCAATATTGTCCTCTGCCTCGTCCCATGCAAGCTCTATACCGTTAATTGTACTGCGTACAACCTCAAGATTTTCAGGAGCTGTCGGAGCAGTATCCGTATCGGCAAGATTATATGTTCTTGAATACGGTCTCATCCCCTCGATGCTGTCCCATACAAAAATCTTTGCGGTATAATTTGACACATCCTCCGCGTCAATTCCTACCGAAACAGAAATTTCTTTTCTTTCTCCCGCAGTTAGCTGAGTTGTATCTGAGGAGTTAACCTCCTTTAATGAACCATTCTCGTAGAGAGCAAGCAGAACTCTTACATCGCTCGCCTCCGCGTCGTCATTATTTACAACCGGGACCTTAGCAGCAAATTCGCCCTTACCCAGGAAATACACATTTTGATTATTGAGCGTAAATGACGGTGTTCCGTCAACAGATACCTTCTGAGTGAAGCCTGTTTTCATCATACTTGATGAATACATCGCTTTGTCGCTATCGCGCGTTAGTGCATAGTATTCTACTCCGTCAGCAACTACATCTGCCGGAATAACCGCTGTATATTCATCATTTTCCTTTACGGTATCCATAGTCTTCCATTCTCTTGCCGTATATGCAGCATTGTTTTTACTATATACGAGCTTTACGGAAAACGGATCTGCATCAGAATTTACCTTTATATGAACTTTATTTGTACCATCCTGTTGCAAAACAGTTTTTGTTATTTCCGTTTTTGACGGAGCTGTTCCCTGCCCCTTAAGGTAATAATCCATAAAGGTATATACTGAGTCACTTCCGCTTATACTTTCGTGACTCGAATTATAACTCCATACGTGATTTGCGCTTGCCGCATTACCCATATTTGCTGCTTTATTCAAGGTAGCTTCAACTGATTTGGGTCTGAAGAAGGTGTCCTTTGCCGCAGCGTCCATATAGTAGTTTGCCGTTATATTTTCAAGATAAGCCGAAGGATCAAGATAGCTGTACCATTCCTCAATGGCAAACTCATCTTTCGGAAAATATCCATTGTCTGTCCAGAAGCTCTCGTACTTTGTGCCATCAGATGTAGGACCGTAGAAGCCCGAACCGTACTGCGAATAAGCTGCCTTTACCTTGTCGCCGAGAATACCTGTTACAAAGGTCGTTGAGTATCCGCCCCATGAGCTTCCCATAATGCCCATTTTGTCTGTGTCTGTCTTTGAATTTGACGCAAGATAATTGAACGCCTGTATTACGCCTACTTCAGCGTCAACAAGGTTAGAGTTCTTCGCTCCGCCGTCCTTTTCCGTAATATTAAAGCGGTAATTGTCATTTCCTATGTATTGTCCGTCCGAGCGTGTTTCCTCAACGCCATTTACTGTGACCGTTCCCACACTTCCTGTCAGCGCAGGAATGTCTATTGCCATTGTTACATAACCCTTTGCCGCAAAATCCTTTGCGCGTTCCTTAAGCGTGTCGGCTGTACCGCCGCCGCCATGCAGAAATAATATAGCAGGGTATGTTCCTTCTGCTGCCGGCTCATACATATATGCGAACATCTTATTTTTTATATTTCCGTATTCACTCTTTTCGGTTATATTATTTATAGTCTTATATTCGCCGTCATTAAGACCGCTGTTGCCGTTATCTCTTGTGTAGAACTGCGCTGATGATTCTATAATATCAGCCGTAACTGCGTCACTCCCAAGCACTTTCTTTGATGTATGCAATATTGTTTCCGGCTCTTTAATCTGAGACTTCAAAACAAGCTTTGTATCTACATACGGCGCAAATGGGTCTCCGAAATCATGCGCGCCTTCCTGATGGTCTGCCGCTAATGCCGTATTAAACATACCTAATGGCATCAGCATTGAGGCTGATAACAGCCATGAAATAAATCTTTTTTTGTTCATTGCTTTCATATCCTTTCTTAATCCTCATAATTTCTGAATGCCGATGCCGGCAAATCATCATTGTTAAACAACGTTGCGTCTGTCGGAAGCTTGTAATAACCGTAATTAACATATTTCGGTTCACTTATATCATCACTCCATACAATGATACTCTTATTATCATCCGCAAGCTCATAGCCAGATACCGTCTTAAACTCTTTATCGTCACCCGCAAGCGTCATACCGACAAGTGTGTTGTCTTTAAGCTTAAGTCCATTCATAACAGAATAGTCCTCAAAGGTGATTTTCAGCGCTTTTGTACCGTCCTCTGTTGTCACCTGCTCTACGGCCTTGAATATCGGTCCTGTATATTCAAGATTTTCCTCATTATATACAAGCTTTCTCGCCCACAGGCTCAATCTTCTGCCGACCTCACTCTTATTTCTCGGGTGAATATCCTTTATGTTGTCAGTATTATCTGTAATAACCGCCATACCTACATTTTCAGGTTTTCCGTTAGTGGTATTCTTGCCTATCATATAGTTAAACTGCGCCTCGCGCATAGCTGCGTATTCGCCGCCCGGATTATCAAATGCGGCAAGCTGAACATACATAAACGGAAGACTATCGTCATTAAATACCGTGCGGTAATCACTTACCATTGATTCCATAGCCTTTGTATATGCCGGCATAGTTATCTTGCTGCTGTTGGCATCAGCTTCGCCCTGATACCAAATCACTCCGGCAAGCTGAATACCTTTTCCTGTCTCACTGTTTTCCCAGTTTGTATATGGATATATCAGTCTTTTATACAGCGCAGAATTACCAAACTGTGCGCCATTGCCATTATCCACCTGGTTTACAAGGAATGTTTCTATGCTTGCGCCGCCGACTGCCGAGGATATTAAGCCAATCGGAATATGGCCGTTGTCGCCATACAGATGCTTTCCGAAATACGAAGCTGTCGCCGAGAATTTAAGGTCCTGTATGCTTTGAGTGTTTGACTGTTTCCAGCCGACAGTGTCTGTTTCCCAATAATTTGATACCGTATTGTTTTCATTTGATATAATTCTTATATTTTCATTATCAAGCAAGCCGCTGTCAACATCATTATGGTAGTCAGTCCAATACGGATATTCATAACCGTATCTCATATTTGATTGTCCGGCACACAGGTAAACATCACCAAATATAATATTGCTGATTGTAGTTGTTTTTGATGTTGCATCACCCGCTGTAGCTGTAAGTTCAAGAGTGTAAGTTTTGTCTACCTGATACGATTGTTCAGGTAATGTTATTGTCCAGTCACCTGCTCTTGTTGCGGCAGATGTTGCAGTATTGCTTGCTACTTCTGCGCCACCTTCATCTTTAAGTATTGCCGTTACCGTTGCCGACTTATAGGTTTTATCGTCATTCCGCGGCGTACCGTCAAGTCGTCCCCAGATGTTAATTTCCTTATCACGCTGGATAATCATATTATCCGTGAACATTGACGGCATATGTATTTCAAACGGTCTTTCCTCCGGTCCATCCCATTGCGAGATTTCGATTGACTTGATATATACGTGTCCATACATACCGCTGGGGTATGAGTTTATCGCAATGTCAGACAGAACATCATTCACATTTATACTGTGGCTGTTTTTTCCGCAATATGCCACTTCTCTGGTGTACCACTTGTGATTTCTCGCCATACTGCCCGACTCCAACTGAAGGAAGTTTTTCCAATAGTCGGAGTTTGCATTGGCAGGCTTCACTGCGTTCAGCTCAGGATTATAACCGGTAGTATTTGCGGTTCTCTGAAGGTTCATTCTTATTGTAGAACTCGGATTAAAGAACTCTGCGCCCCATGTAATCTTTAGAAGATACCAGTTGTCCTCCTCTGCATTCATAAGACCGCTTTTATCATCAAATTTAAGTCCCAAATTAGAATTTAGAATGTCGCTCGTTGTTATATTGTCGCCCGTCTTAGGATTAAAATTCCAGCAGGAGCCTTTTGTAAGCACCTTTGTTCGGTCATTTTGATCCAAAATTCCATCCACTCTGCTCATATTATTAACGTAACTTACCGACATATTGTAGCCTTCAAGCTCTGTACTCGGTTCGCCGCTGAATACCAATGACGCTGTGTTTTCCTTTTCCATTGTCTTTAGCGGTGTCAAAGCGCTTTGAGCAACAACCTCTCCTGCGGCATTATAGCCCTTTACAATATATCCGTATTCACCGCCAGAAACAAGCGGAATTCCCTCATATGCCTCATAGATCTTTGTAGTATCTCCCGCATCACTCAAACTCTTCGTGGTGTCATTCAAATCCGATATATAATATCTGCCATTATCCTGTTGACTGTAATCAGCCTCATACGGACCGTACTGCGGTCTTTGTGCACTGCCTTTATCAACATAGCTTGTCGTTGATACTTCTCCGTCGGTTTCAAATTCCACTACGCCATCCATTACACGCTGAACACGATAGTATTTCGGAGCGTCTTCCGCTTCGCCGTCATATGTCCACGTAAGACCTATGCTGTCATACGTGGTGTTGTCATCATCACGCACAACTGTGATATTAGGGTCAGCAAACGAAGGAGCATTGGGTGCGTCTTTATCCGCTTTATCATATCCGAACGCCTTAAACTCATAGAAGCTGTTGTATGGATTGGTTCCGCCACCGTTAACAGTAGCACCGCGTCCGCAATATTGAATATATCTCGCATTTACTTTTTCAAATTCGAATCTCTCGAATTTAAGTTCCTGCGTTTTTCCATCACTCGCATAGGTATTAACTTTCTTCCATTTTTGTCCGTCATTGCTGACCTTTATATCAAAATCATACTTTCTTGCTGACGATGCATAAAAGGCAATATCAACGGAGCTGACACATCTTATTTCTCCAAAATCGAAAGTTACCGTATTCTCAGGCTTTGCCGTTGTCACCATAGCAGACCAGCGGCTTGCATCAGTTACAATACCGTCTATCGCCTGAGAAGCATAACCTATGCCTTTGCCTGAATCAATGCTCTCTGCATTTGCTTCTGCCGAGTTTATTTTCAGCTCCTTAAATACCTGAGGTGCATTCGGATCCTCTATTGGCTCTTCTGAACCATATATCTCAAATTCCCAGAAGCTGTTATAATCGTTATGTGAACTATTAGCCACTACTGTCGAGCCGCGTCCTACATATCTTACACATCTCGCATTTACAGGTTGATCAAATACAAAATCCTCAAAGTCGTTTGTAGTACCGCTGCTTGTAAAGGTCTTTACCTTTGTATATGTACTTCCGTCTGTGCTGACCTCTATATCAAAATCATACTTTCTCGCATTGCCGAGATAGAACATAATAGACGCTTTCTCTACACCTCTTATTGTACCGAGGTCTACTGTCAGGGTGTTAGTTGTTTCAGCGCCTTGTACAATCGCCGTCCAGCGCGTGTCAGGCTTGCCGTCTGCCGCATACTGCTCGTTTCCGTCTGTAAGACGTGAGCTCGCTGTAACTTCTTTAATTTCAAGCGCTCCATTACGCTGGGTATTCGCTTTGAACGAAAGCGTATTTGACACCTCGTCAAACTCTCTTGCAAGCCCAAGAGTTTCCGCCAAAGCTGCCGAGTCAACCATAACAACGCCATCTGATGTTATGCTGTTTCCATCAGTAAGAGTGAGTGATTTTTCACCCTTTGTCATTGTGCTGTTCTCATATGTCATACCAAGCTCTGATGCTATATATTCTGCGCTTACATATACCTTACCGTCCTGCTTAACAGGTCTTGGATTCTCCTCTGTATACTCTCTTACAAGCACATCATTAACCTTAAGATAAGTGTAATCATCCTTAACATTTGCATTTGACGTCAGGCTTTTTGAGAATAACCATGACAGCAAATCCGGTTCCTTAAATGTCTCAATCTGTACCTCATGGCTTATGCTTGGATACTGAGTGTATCTCACATTCGTTGAGCCTGCCTCCTTAAGAGCCGCCACCATTTCCCTTGAGCCGCTTAAAGGAACGGTGTCATCAATTTCACCGTGATGCGCCCATACAGCCATTGTTTTAAGACTTTCCGCCTGTGTCACATCACCTGCGGCGCACTGCGGTATTGCCGCCGCAAACATATCGGGGTTTCTCATAATCATATCCCATGTTCCGTAGCCGCCCATTGACTGTCCGGCTATATAAACTCTGTCAGTATCTACGCTGAAGCGATTTTCAAAATCAAGAATAATATCTTTTGCCATACTCAGCTCATCGCTTACAGGAACTTCGCTTACCTTATATGTTCCCTTGCCCCATGGTGTGTCAACCCATTGCTCACCTTCAGGACACTGCGGAGCGACAATTATACAAGGATATTTGTTTATGTTCTCCTCACTCAACAGTCTGTCAAACAGCGGTTTCGGGTTATTTAACTGATTTTCATTGTCGTTTCCGCGTCTGCCTGCGCCATGAAGATACATAAGTATCGGATACTCCTTACTGCTGTCATAATTGACAGGCAGGATATATCTGTACGGCATAGCATGTTCGTACTTTGTACTGTCCTCATAGCTTCCATAGAGGAAGTCGCTTGTTGTTGCCGAGGTTTTTATATCTATTCCATTTATATTTATACTTTTGCTCTCACCTATCGGCTGCATTTCACTAAGGCTATTCCAGTTGAAAAGTTTAATTGTTTTGCTGTTTTCCGAAGTGATAAATTTTACTGTAGTAGCCTTGTCAATTTTATCTACAATTTTACTCTGTTCAAGTGCGCCGTTTTTGTCATAAAGCGCTGCAATTACAACACCGTCCGTATCGCCGTCTATTGTAACTCCCGCTTCCGTATTGGTTCTCAGTTTATCAATTATATTTATAGTTGACGGAAGATTTTTTGTTGTATCTCCGTAGTAAGCAGCTATATTCTTACCAGCATCTGCGCCGACTTCGTTATATACCGACTGATGATAATGGTATAAATCCTTCATACTTGCCTGATTATCGGCAAACTTTTCCGATACCATTACGAAACGATCATCTGCAGCGCAAAGTTCTGACTGAGCCTCAATATATGGGTCATATTTACCGCTTGTATCATTCTTGTGTCCGATTTGTACCATAAAGCATTTCTCAATGCCTTCGTCTATCATAGCCTGCGCCATATTCTGCGTCATTTCCTTATAGTCCGCAATAGGAGTTGACACATCTGCATCACTTTCACCCTGACACCATACCATAAGCTTGCGTCTTACGGTATAGCCATTCTTTTTAAGAAACAGCTTTGCCGCCTTATAGCGCGAAACAGCATCGTCAAGCGCCGGACTGCCGGGCTGCCAAAAGCTTATCTGACTACCGCCCTTTGAGCATGATACTCCGACCATAGGAACTCCGGTATAGGAATAATATTCCTCCATAAGCGCCGATACCATCGAGCCGCTTTTTGAACCCAGCTCGTTAACTCCGCTCGCCGCATTATTCTCGTTAACTCCAAACGGTTCCCTTACATCATACAGCTTTGCAGGGTCGCTTATCGCGCGGAATTCATAGCCGTGTCCGCTTTGACAAACCACACTGTCCGCCGCCTCTCCGCGTCCTGCCATGTTGCTTTGCCCCATAAACATTACAAGGTCAACCTCGCCCATATCCTCTACTTCTTCCACCTCAGTGTCATAGCTTCCATATCTCATATCTGACGGAACAATGGCAGAGGTATATACTCCTATGTAGCTTAAAAATGTTGCGATTTTGCCGTTATTTCTTCCTGCAACTCCCTTGTCGTTCGTATTGAACTTTATATGAGTTGCTTTTACAGGATTAAATGCGGCAGTCAGCCAGCCTGAAGCAGTATTTCCGGATTTAAGTGGTTTCCAGCCTTCTGTATTTGCATGTACCTCGGTGCTGCTGTTTATATATGAGATTTCATAATTCTTTGCAAAGAAGTTTTGAAAAGCCTTCGTTTTATCATTAAAATACGAGCCTATCTCAAATCTTGAAATCTCTTTTTCTTCTCCAAGCGGAATTATGATATTAGCTTCTTCAAAATCATATGTTTCAGGGCTTGCACTTCCCCAGTAAATATATGCACAGGCAGAAATATCCTTCTTGTTAAGTCTTGCATCCACGACGTCGGTTGACGATTTTATGTCTGTACCGTCGTTTTTTTCAAACAGCATTGAGCTTCCCTCCGGAGCAATGTCTGTTGTTTTGCTTATTTTTATTGTCGCTTTTGACATATCTTCATCCGAAACAACTCTTACATAGCGTGTGTTATAATCCTTGTAAACGTAGCAATTATTAGCTTCGTTGAAGCTGAAATCAGCAGCCGCGTTTTTTTCAGTAACATTGCTTGTAAGCTCAGTCCATATTTTGCCGTCCATTGAGCTTTCAACGGTGTATTCATCAGGCGCGCTGCCTCCAAAGTCAATGTTAACTCTGTTAAAATCTGTCGCCGCACCCATATCCGCCTGAGCATAATACATAGGCTTTGTTACAGTATCCGCGCTCACAGGCAGCGCGGGCACGCTGCTCATAAGAGCTGCCATTGCGCATACCGCCGCAACCGCTTTGTAGATATTTTTCATCATTCTTCCTCCTTTTTACTCGTTGTCATATCCATATACTCTAAATTCCCAGAAGCTGCTGTAATTGTTATGCACGCCACCGCTCAACTCTGTCGCACCGCGTCCGATATAGCGCACATAACGCGCTGTTGTTTCCTCAAACTCAAAGGCTTCATATTCTTTATCGACCTTTGCGCCGCTATCTTTATTTTCAAGCACTTTTGTCCAAGTATCACCTTTGGAGCTGACCTCAATGTCAAAGTTATACGACCTTGCGTTTCCCAGATAGAATGATATTGCAACAGCTGATATTTTCTTTTCCTCGCCAAGGTCAAAGGTTATTTTATTTTCTGGTCTGGTGTCTGTTATCATCATTGCCAACCAACGGGAATCAGTAGTAGTATCCTCAAGCTTACCAATGATACCGTCTACTGCATATGACGCAGTGGTTCCTCCATGCTCATTTTCTGCCGATGCAGTTAGAGTTAAAGATTTAGGACCTGTTCCGTACACTCTGAACTCACGAACAGGATTGTAAGTATTTTGAGTTCCATTATTCAACGTTGAACCATAGCCTACAAATCGAATATAACGCGCTGTCTGTGCGGTAAATGTAATTCGTTCACCCTCATCATATGCTTCTCCTACCGTATATCCGACACCGTTTTCGACATAGTTGGCAACTGTAATCCATTCGTAGCCATCAGCGCTTACTTCAATTTTAAACTTATGCGACCTTATCCATGGCTGATAGAACAGCAATTCAACTGCTGATACTGACTGCTTTGCCAATAAGTCAATAGTTAATGTGTTTGGTTCTGTATTTGTCATCATCGCATTCCATTGAGTAGTTTTATCGCCGTCTACAGCCTTTGAAGGCGCCTGATCTGCATTTAGATATGCGCTGGCTGTAATTTGCGTATCCGATGAAGTGAGCAGTTCTGCTGCATCAGTTGCTGTATCGGAACCATACACTTCAAATTCTTGAATTGCATTGTATTGGATGAATGTACTATTGGCATTTGCATATGCCCCGCGTCCGACATAACGCACATAACGCACGCTCACCGTCTTTCCAAAATCAAATGTTTCAAAACCGTTTGCAGTAGTACCACTGCTTTCAAATGTATTTATCTTTTCCCAGTAAATTCCATCTTTACTTACTCTTATATCAAAATTGTATTTTCTTGCATTTCCTGCATAAAACCAAATCTGAACATTTGAAACTTTCTTAACAGCACCCAAATCAACTGTCATATATGTCTGCGTTCTTCCTGTCGGATTTTCTGACGGATCTTGCGTTATTGCATTATAATTGGTCGCTGTATCACCGTCTATTGCATTTACTGCTACTGCATTGTTACTCAGATGATTAGTTATATCCTCAGCCGAAACTATTTTCAATGCGTCAGGTCTTTGAGTTGTCGGAGTTACCGTTGCTGTGTCGCTTACTTCTCCAACCTTTGCCGTAACGGTAATTTCCGATGTCTGAGCGCTGTTTACGGCAAGAGTGCCGTTTTCTATTGTAGTTCCTGCACCTGTGCTGGCTTCATCAACGGACCATTCTATATCCGATGCATATACGGCTGTAACATCCGTATCATCCACCGCTGTAACCTTTGCGGTATAATTCGACGTCTTGCCCTTTTGAACACGCGAAGCGCCCTCTACAGTTATGGACTTAACAGCCTTCTCAAAGGTTGCAGTTACCGCGACATCTGATGCGGGAATAGTAAATTGCCATACGCCATTTACCGGTTTTGTAATATCTGCACCGTTTACAGTTATCTTTTTCAGTTCATAACCCTCGGCTGCTGAAGGAGTTACTTTTATAGTACTATTGTACTCCGCCTTTCCATCACCGTCAAGTCCGTTGAGTGTGATTGTACCGTGCTTTGTGCCATCGTCATCAGTTGCAGAATTATTTGTAACCGTATACTTATTGATTGTCCAGTTAGTTGTATATGTCGCATTGCCTGTGACCTCCGTTATCTCGGGCGTCCATGTATAGCTGTAGCCTTCCTTTGTCGGTGCATCGCCACTGTATTCAGGTGTTTCACCGTAAGCTATTTGTTCGGTTTTAAGTGTATTGTTTCCATCCTTCCATGTAACGGTGTATTTGTTCTTAACCTCGTTCCACGTTGCAGTGTAAGTTTGCGTCCCTGTTACAGCTGCAATTTCCGGCGACCATTCTTTAAAGGTATATGTGTACTCTGCCGTAGCTTCTCTTGTTGGCATTTCGCCGTATTCAGGAGTTACACCGTATTCAACATCCTCTTCCTTATTCTCCTTACCTGCAACTACCCATGTGATTTTATAGCTTCTTGTGGTCGGAGTAAATGTAGCTGTATATTCGGCATCTGCTGTTGCCGCAATCACTTCTGGAGTCCAACCTGCAAAGGTATATGTATATTGCGCAGTGTCAGCCTTTGTAGGATTATTGCCGTCAAACACAGGCATTACGCCGCTTGAGACCTGTGTGGTTTTAATTGTCGAGCCATCATCATTCTTCCATGTGATAGTAAATTTATCAGGCTCATTAGAGTTCCATTTTGCAAAATATTCTTTATCACCATAAGCCTCTGCGTCAATAGTCTTTACCGGTGTGCCGTTAAAATCGCTTTCTTCATACCAGCCGCCGAAGGTATAACCGTTTCTCGTCGGTATCGGAAGTGTCAACGCCGTGCCGCAGGTATAGCTTGTATAATTTGTTTCATTCGCAATAGTACCCCCATTCGTATTATAGGTTACGTTGTAGCTTCTCTTTGATGCGCTGAACTGCGCCGTATAGGTTATATCACCCGTTACAGCTGTAATTTCCGGAGTCCATCCCGTGAATTCATATGTATCTGTATTTGTCTGATCCTTTGAAGGCGTGCCGCTGTATGAAGGCATTTCACCTTCAACGTAAGTTTCCTGCGTAGTATCTCCTTCTACACTCCATGTTACTGTATAAACCGCCTTAACGGTTACAGCCTGTGAAGCCGCTGTACTTCCCTTGTAGCTTGCATTATCCGGTTTAACGGTAGCAACTACGGTATATTCACCCGCCTGCACATTTTCAAGCGTGCCGTTTTCGCCGCCCGATATAGGCGAGCCGTTCCGCGACCAAACATATGTAAAGTCATTTACTGCCAGAGCCGTTTCGCCGGCTGAAATCTGTGCAGTGAGATTTGACGGAGCCGTCTGTGATGAAGCATTAATTGATACGCTTACGGTATCATCGCCGGTAATATCCGCTCTTGTATCTCCCTCCGGACTTACAACATACGGAGCTGCGATTGTTATACTGCCTTCGTAATTGCCTGTACCGGTATAGGTTGACGTTACAGTATAATTGCCTTCTGCGGCATCTTCAAGTATTGATCCTGTTTCCGAAAGAATTTCCTCACCCTTTTTCCATTCATATATAAAAGCGGATGTATCTTCAAATCCAGAATCATTTATTGCTGATACAGTTGCATTTAAAGTCGCGGGAGCTGTTTTATCACCCGAAATCTCAACCTTTGCCACTGTGTTTATCTGTACTTTCTCCGGTGTAACTGTTACATTATACGGTATCATTTCTGAAAGGCTGCTCCACACAAAAAGCTTGGAGTTTGTTTTTGTATAATCCTTATCAAATTGAACTTCTCCTTCTTTCTCGGAGGAAATATCCTTAAACGTCTTTGCCTCCACAGAGCTCAGCGTCTGCCCCTCATAAACCGCGTAAATAACTACACCGTCAAATGGTATAGTCTCTTCTGTAGTAATCTTTACTGATTTAGTGCCCTCCTGTGCGGCTATAGCTACACTTTTCGTTCCTGTTCCAGATGCAAATGAAACGGCTGAAACACTACCCGTAAAGATAGCCGCCGCACATGCTGCCGCAATAAATTTAATAAACTTTCTCATATTTCCTCCTTACTGCAAAACTGCATTATTCCGTTTTGTTTTTTTGATATATCATTTATTATGTTTTATATGATTATATTGTACTATGATATATCAAATTTGTCAATAGGTTTTATTGCATTTTACTATTTTTATATCAAATTTTAAAAATTGATATAAAAAATACATGTTAACTTTGTCAATCAGCATTTTTTTATAGCTGGTTTGCCCAGCTTAATTTGTAATAAAACAAGGACTTTCACATTAATTCTGCGTCAGTCCCTGTTTAAAAATGAACTATTTGTCCAAATATCTCAATTCAATACTATCAAGCGAAACAGCACTGTTAAACTCTGTAAGACTTATTGTATTATTCTCTCCCGGCTTCATTGTTACGGTAATATTTGACTCACCCTTGAAAAAGCCCTTGCCGCCCGTACCCATTAGATTTATAAATGAGTAATCGCGTCCATTTACAATAAGCTTTGCATAGCATTGTGTTTTTGCCGAATACTTCAGCTTGATATTTACTCTGCCGCCATTTTCTCCTCCGTCAGTATTGTTAAATGCAACGTACGCACCCGGTATCATAAGATTTGTAACAGCGGTAATCTGATTTCCGTTATATTCAAATTTCTCCGTGTTAGGCTGCGCGGCTTCCGTATTTGTATTGGCAAATTCAGCGTCCTCCGCCTCATATACCACATCAGCATCCGCTATTATCTCGCGGTCGCCTATAAGCAGTTCCGAGCCATCTGTCTGTATAACCTTGTCAATGGTATCATCGGTGAATGTAAGCTTATCCGCCTGGAACGAGCGGAGCGCACCGTTTCCTGATAAATCCATTGTGTGGTAGAACATATACCACTGATTCTTAAACTGCACAATAGAGCCATGCGAGGTGTCCGAGCTTTCGGGGTCAAGTATTACCCCCTTTGCACCGTCCGGCTCTGATGATAAGGAATTGTCGCCTGTCGGTATTTTCCACGGTCCTTTAGGACTTACAGTGCTATAGACATATCGCTGTCTGTTATGAGCTCCCTTTGTACCGTATTCATTGTCCTCATTGCGTACATACGCGTCCGCATACATCATGTAATATACGCCGTCCCTCTTTACGACATAAGTTCCTTCGTGATAATCAGGAATACCGCCCATATTTATGAGATTTCCGTTTTCATCCTTTCCTATATACACACCGTTTTCATCCCACTCTTCAGGAATTCCCTCGACTATCATAACCTTCGGAACCTCCTTGAGCGTAACCATATCGTCATTAAGTTCTGCAACCGCACAGCCATTCATCCATGTTCCGCCTCCAGCGAGATAGATATAGCTTCTGCCGTCATCATCCGTAAATACGCAGGGGTCAATCATTCCCCTGCCGCCTATTCCAATAATCGGCACGCCGACATCAACGAAGCCGTGATCAGGGTAATCACTTACCGCCACTCCTACCATCCACTCGTCATTAAATGCTCTTGACGCGGGACGTGGATAATAGAAATAATACTTGCCTGTTTTCTCGCTGTATGCCGCGTCGGGCGCCCACATAAACGTGCCGTCGTCAAACTTACCGTCTTTGTCGAAGGCTTCTCTGCCCCATTCAAGGTCGTATGCACTGAAAATCTCGCCCTCATCAGTATAGTCAACCATATTTTTTGTCGAGTAAATATGAAACGCGTCCATTCTGTTACAGCCTTGCTGAGGGTATCTGTCGTGCGATGGATACACATACAGCTTGTCGGGGTCTGTTTTCCATACATGTGCTGACGGGTCAGCTGTATATATCGTTTTTATAGGTGGATTTATTCCCATATCATCAGCTTCTTTCTCCTCAGGCTCAACCCTATTCTCCGTATCTGTATAATTAGCTACATCAATATAATCGATGTTTATCCAGCCGCTGCCCTTTATTGGACCCGCAACATAAATCGTATTCGTTCCGACCTTCATATCAACATCTACCGATACTTGTTTTTTCGGTTTGTCAGCCGTTGGGTCAACTCCCACCTCAAGCTCCTTTACAGTACCGTCATTACACTTAATCGGAATGTTGCCGCAGCGCTGCTCCATATTTACCTCCTGAGAGGAACGGTATCCGAGTATAACAGTTACCATTCCCTCCGCTTGTCTTTCTACCGTAAAGCGGACAGATGTTGTATTGCTGAAATCATAATTTAAGCTTTCTGCCGAACTCAAGCTTTTAAAGCCTCCTACAACATTCCCCTCTGTATTTATGTCGTTTGACTGCCCCGCTTGATTTTCCAACTTGAAATTGGCGACATTTGCGCCGTTTATAAGCTCTGCGTCCTCCGCTTCGTATCTTGTATAACCCTCTGCGACATCGGGAGCGGGCAAGTTTACCGCAAACGCAATATTCGCTCCACCAAGAGCCATAGCAGATGTAAGCATTGACGCTATGATTTTCTTTATATTTCTTTTCATTTTTCTATTCCTCCCTATCACTGAACTACAACGCCGTCAATTGTCGCAAGCGGCTTCTGTTCTAAGTTCCATACAAACGGTCTTACTGTATCACCCTTTAAAGCCAAAACATTTTCAATAGTCTTTTCAATATTCTCATCACCTGCTTCAGCATTAAAAGTATTTACTATTTTTATGCTCTTCAGTGTTTTATCACTGTTATAAACGGCCACATAGATTGTAATGTCATTTACAACTTTATCAGTTGCGTTGCTTACGGTAAAGGTAAGTTTGTTATCTCCCGCTTTAACCTCGTTATCGTCATTATATTTACATGTAACGGTGAATTCATTAGTCTGTTCGCCTGTTGTTATGCTCTCAACAAGCGGTGCGCCCATAACTCTGAGTTCCTTTGCAAGAATTACATTTTTGTTCATCAGCGCATCATTCTTCATAACCGTATCAACCACTGTATTGCCGTTTTGGTCAACAATTTGAAGCCTGTCGCTTTCGGGCTTTAAAACTCCGTTGTTTGCAATCTTTATATATCGTCCCTCCGCATTTGTTACATTTTGGTCCTCGTGCATAGCGCAGTAGTATGGTCCATAATCATTGACGAACGGCGAAAGACGTCCCTCCACCACGTCATATGACTTTGAAAATACCGGTTTACTGCCAAAGGCGGCTGTATCGCTTACATAAACATCATACTTTTTCGGTGTATACTGAGGTCCTGCATAGTATGATACAGTATCGACAATAGCCTTTTTGCCGAAATCTACTGTAATTGAACTGTTGCTTTTAAGCGTAAGACGGTCAGGGTCGGAGTCGACAAAGGGATGATAAGGAGCATATGAGTTGTATTGTGTATCTCCGTCAAACAACGCCGCAATGCCTGTTTCCTTTTCAACAGACATATAATCCTTTCTCGGGTCACTGCCAAAATCTGCGTCTGTCGCTTTTCCCTCAATGGTTACAGAATTACTATCGACTGTGTATGCCGACTTTGCCAAATCGCTGACCTCACCGTAAAGCCTTATTGTATTCGGCAGCTTTGTTTTCGCCACATTTTCCGCGTTATATCCCCGCACGATTATTTTCTTTATCTCCATAAGATTATCCGCAAAATAACCCGTGGCGCCTTCATTCACTCTGAAATCGGCTTCGCCGCCGTCAGCCTTTATCCCAACGTACCACATATCCGCAGGAAGCTCTCCGACAATCCTTGAAAAGGTCTTCGGAGTGTCAAAAGTATACTCCGCTCCGTCATGAAGTATGTACTCAGACTCAAACACCGGACTGTAATAGTAGAACGCTATCTCAGGCATATTCACCATAGCGTTTTCCGGCGTTCCCGTATAATTGTGGAAGTTGTGCCAATAAAAATCAACGCTGTTCGTTTTTTCACCCTCATTGCAAAGCGGAGCTTTTATAACGAAAACGCTCTTATTGCCGGTTTCTGAATCTATTGTTTTTGGCTCGCCAAAATCGTTCGCTTTGGTAAGCTCGTGTCTGTTTTTCGCGTTTTTATCAGGAATACGCACATAGAAATCCGCCGCATTTGAAGCGTCCATATAGACAATCGCATACGCAAATTCCAAAGCTTCATCAAATACAAAAGGAAGCTCTACCATTGCCAATGACTTATCCGTTGTCTTACCTTCTTTTATCGCATCATGATAAAGACCTGTAAGATTGCACTTTCCGAGATTTGCTATAGAGCCGTCCGCATTGTATGTGCCGTCAAAGAACTGAGTAAAATTGTCATTGGCAGCACTCCACATCGGTTTTGTATTTCCGTCGATACCTCTTGAGCCAAGTCCGACATTGGCTTTTGACGATGAATATCGTACAATCTGTTCAAGCTTAATCTTCGGCAGTCCCTCGCTACCTACCCTGAGCTTGGCACATTTTGCTTTAGCTGTGCTTTCAAGATACTTTGTTTCATCGGTGTCATTTGAAAAGCTTACCGTCTGATACTCGCCGTAATTTGTTCCGTCCTCCGAAAACGCAATCATCACATCAGCCGTCTGCGCGTCCTTATAGGATAATGTAAACTTATCAAACGAGCACACCGCGCCAAACGGAATAATCTGCTCATCCGCTGCAAGGCTCACATTCGGTACGGCAGCCATACACGACATTGTCAGACCTGCCGACAGCAGCAGGCTGATTTTCTTTTTAATTTTTTTCATAATCTTTTCCAAGCCTTTCCGTCTGCAAATATTTGTTATTATGCAAAGCGCAGACATTACTCCGCATAAAATTTATTTAATGTTAAAAGACGCAGCCGTGCAGCGCCGATAACAGCGCCGCTTAGCTACGTCCTCCTGTAATATATACGATATGAATATCGCTTAAATAGCATGTTCATCGTTATAATGAATATACTGCTTAAATATTTAATTTTACCAATACTTTTTCCATTCGCCGCCTGAGACTATTCTGACAAGTGCTTCCATAAAGTAATAGTCGCCCCATATGTTACACTCAGGTCTGTCACCTCTCATTCGGGCATACATACCGTCAGTCAAAAGCCCCGTAGAGGTTATTTTATCAGTCATATATTTGTCAATAAGTGAATTGAGTATCTCCTCAGCCGCCTGCATATATCGTTCATTTGGCACATGCTTATTCATTTCGAGTATGCCGCATAATGTTATTGATGCCGCAGAAGTATCTCGCGGCTCATCGCCGTTTGTAAAAATCATATCCCAGTAGGGAACTTTATCCTCCGGCAATTTGCTTAGGAAACAATCCACAAGTCCGTTGAATATCGGAATTATACTTTCATCTTTCGTATATGAGTAGCCTAACGCCGTGCCGTATATTCCCCACGACTGTCCTCTTGCCCAACAGGAATCATCGCTGTAGCCCTGATGTGTTTCACCCCTCAACGGTCTGCCCGTTTCCTTGTCGAAGTAAAAGGTGTGGTGGGTTGTAAAGTCGTCGCGTATCGCATTTGAAACAGTTGCTTTCAGATGTGACACCGCCATATTTCTGTATTTTTCCTCACCTGTAGTCTCAGCCGCCCAGAACAAAAGCGGAATATTAAGCATGCAGTCGATAATAAGCTTATGGCTTGCCGGGTCGTTAAGATTACCCCATGCTTGTATAAAGCCTCCCTTATCGCTGAAGCGTTTTGCAAGCAACTCTGCGGCTTCAAGTGCAGTTTTCTTTGCCTTCTCACTGCCTGTTATCTTGTAGTCGGCAACACATGAAAGACTGTAAAGGAAGCCTATATCGTGAGTATTAAGAGTATCAAGCCTGTTATCAAGTCTGTCTCTGAAATCGGCGGATTGCTCCTGCGCTTTTTTCATAAAGCATTCCTCTTTTGTCATTTCATACGCAAGCCAAAGCATACCCGTATAAAAGCTGTTAGTCCATTCATAATTTGTCTGACCGTCGTACAAGTAGTCGCGGCTCTGAGGACACGGATAAAGAGAACCGAAAATATCAATATTTTCTCTTTCCCTGTCTATGCAGTATTCAAGCGCTTTTTTGATTTTTTCAATATTCATAGTTTTATTTATCCTCTCACTGCTTAATAATTTCAACTCTGCTTATATATTCATTTTCATCGCCTGTTTTTGAATTCTCGGCGGAAAGTCCCCAAATACTGAAATCAATACCTCCGTCCTGACGGTTCATAAACGAAGCGTCAGTTACATTAAGAGTATGCGTAATCCATGTATCTGTGCCGGTCTTCTGAATATATACATCCTTATAGCGGTTTTCCTCTGTTGAGTATGCATAACGAATTCTATCTGTTCCATGGTCGAAATATGTTATATTTATCTGACAATTATGATCGTCCGGATCCATAAAATCATCATCTAAATTCAATATACATCTCTTTCCGACACCTATTGAAATACAGCCCTCGCCACCCTGTTCAGTTTGCTTTGTGTAATAATAGGCTGTGGCTGTTCCTGTTGTGGACTGCGTCAGGCATACGTTCTGTCCCATTCCGTCAAAGCTTATGACAGCCGTCGTAACAATAGGTTCAACCTCAAGCGGATTTACATATTGTTCATCAGGCGACTGCTTGACAAGCATAACCTCTGATATATACTCGTCTACACCTGCGCCGCTCTCGTTTTCCGCAAATATGCTTATATCAGCGCCATCGCTCTGTGAATGAGAAAATTGCGCATTCTTTATAACTAACCTTGCTTCCTTCCAGACATTTGTATTTGTCTTGGCAATATATCCGCTGCAATACGGCATGTTTGCGACATTATATGCAATACGTATTCTGTCAACGCCGCTATCAAAATATTTTACAACCAATGTAAAGTACTTATCATCAGAAGTAATATATCCGTCGTCAAGCTTAAATGACAAATTCTTTCCTACGGTTATTTTTTCGCACGTTACTCCTTCATATTCCGTTTTCTCACTGTCTGTCGCTATTGACATACCTGTTCCGCTGCCTTCAGCGAAGTTATAACTTATGGCATGCTCCAAATCGCCGCGAAGCTCATCGGAAACAACACCGGCTGCCGGTTCACTTGAATAATACGCGCTTATAAGTCCATCGTCACCGCATCCGGCTATATCAGATACCGACATAATTCCATTGTCCGCTAAATATCTCACAAGCGCGGTTGTACCGCCGTAAACGCTTACATACAGCGAATTATATGATATATCTATAAGGTCTGAACGACTTCCGTTCATATCAGTGTCAGCAGAACACATTCCCAACGGCTTTGCCGTCTCAAGCGCATGTTCATAAATATCAGACGATGCGTTTCCTTTATATCCAAGCATTCTCAAATACATTGCGCATAATTGTCTTAAGGTTACATTCTCAGCTGCGCCGAAATAACCATCCTCAATTCCATAACACAATCCTATACTTTCACCGTATGCAACATACGGCTTTGCCCATTCTGAAACATCAGCAAAAGAGCAGTTATAATTTTCTTTAAATACATTATCCAAATTTCCCGTCACACGCAGAACTGCAACAATCGCCTGCTCGCGCGTACAAATCATCCCTAATCCCGGGTCAAAGCCCGTGTCGCTTACGCCCTTTATCAGCCCAAGACGATACAGCACTTCTGCCTTGTCATTAATCTTCGTCACCTCTGCCGCAGCAACATTTGCACCTAAGAGAGCAGCGGCAATAATCACTGAAATAATTCTTTTAAATTTCTTCATGCCGTCCTCCTTATCTTCCATAAAGCTCAAATTCCCAAATACTGCTGTATTGGTTTACATTATTGCCGTTAAACTTAGCGCATACATACCTTCCGTATGCGGGTGTTTCCAAGACATATTCTTCTAATTGATCTGTTGTTCCGCTGTTCTTTGTGTCAAGCACCTGTGTCCATGTCTTGCCGTCCTCACTAACCTCTATAGTAAACGGATATACTCTCGGATTACCGGAGAAGAATGCAAGCTTTATTGAGGTTATCGGATGCTTTGAACCCAAATCAATCATAATGTTGTTTGCACCGATTGACGACCATCTTGTATCCATTTTGCCGTCTGCAGCATATGAGGCAACATTCGCAGTTTCCTGTGCAGTTGCTGAAATTGAATATGTATTCAGCTTAACAATCGGACTTGTTGAATTCTTATCTACGTCGGGGAGATTTGGTATATTAACCGTCAATTCTCTATTCTTTGGACTCCATGAAATCTGTGAGCCTATGGCATCCGTAATAAATGACGACGGAACCATCATACTCCCGTTCATCAGCTTGGCAGGCAAAGACAGCGTTACTTTTCTGCCGTCCGCAATGGCATATATGCTGTCCGCAGTTACCATAATTGACTTATCACTTCTCGAGACAGAAAGTGTTTTTGAGCCATTGTCAATTTCATATGAGTATCCAAACTGCTCAAGAATTTTCTCCATTGGAACATAAAGCGTGCTGCCCTCTATAAAAGGCACCTGATTTTCCATATTAAGCTTCGTTCCTCCCGCTCTCACCGAAATAGATAAATCAGCAAGCGGAACGGTAACAGCCGGATTTTTAACCCTTCTAAATTCTACTCCCTGCAAATCATGGTTTCCTGTCCATTCCTTATACGAACCCGGAACAATTTCCTGCATAGAAGCATTGTGAAGATAGTTCACGCCAACAAACGATGCGTTTCCCGTATTTCCGTCCATTAGACGTTCCTTGATTGTGTTTATCTTTGCATTTCTCACTATAAGCTGACCGTTGTTAAGAATAAAGCACCTGTCGAGCGAGGATGCGAAATTTCCGGATTGAAGCTCTATCGTTCCGCCGTTGCACTCAACGAAGTGACCAAGACTTCCCCATATTGCGATACCGTGCAGAGTAACCTTTCCTTTGAATGACGGTGCCGTTTCAAATCCGCCCGAAATCTTATCATGGCTGTTAATACCAACAAGCTGAGTATTTATAAACGAAAAGCCTCCCTCTCCTATATCCTCAACCAACAATGCAGTTCTGGAATTGTCTGAGCCATATCCAAGCGATAGTCCTGAAGGACCCGTGCCATTTTCGCTCATAAGCCTCAATCCCACGCCTGCCGGGAATATAAAATCGTTGTAAAACAGTATATTCTTTGTGTCACCAAGAATGAAGGGCTGATAATTATCCTTCATATATCCATCAATCGCCGAAACAGCAGCGTCATATTTTTCCTTAATCACCGGGTCGTTGTTATTCTTGACCGGAGTTCCACTGCCTTCCCACGATCCATGCTTGCTCTCATATCCTGTAGTAACTGTGTTATAATTCATCTGAGTATTAGATATGAGGCAATCCTCGCTGCCGGCGCCTACACGCACGCCAATATGCCAGCATGAACCGCAGAGATATTCCATATATGCTCTGTCGCATCTGTATGTGAACAAATCAGCAAAATCATATGCGTTTCTGATTGCCATATTAATAATTGAAACATCTGCACCCATACCCTGCACAGTGTAAGGGAATTTAATAGGGTCATTATAATCCTGTTCCGGATAATCTACACAGATACCGCGTATAGTTGATTTCTCCTGAAGATGAATTGTCGCTCCGCCTTCCTGACCCTTGCCGTGATATATTTCGAGCGTGGAGCCGTTCTTTCTCGGCATAGTACCTGTATCAAGCGCGCCTCTGAACTCGACATTCGACGGCACTGTTAATTCAGACTTAATGCCATAGAATCCGGGCGGTAAAAATACGATACCACCGCCGTCAGCCGCCGCTTTGTCAAGGGCTTTCTGGATTGCCGGAGCATCATCGGTTACACCGTCTATTTTTACGCCGAAATCTTTAGCATTATACATAACAGCTCTCGGCGGCTTAACCTCCAGAACATTTACCTGAGGAAATTCAGGAGTGGGTTCCATTTCAACAGGAGTATCATCAACTGTAACTGTTAGAACTGAATTGTTTTCTATTGTTTTAGTTTCCTTAAATGTGCTTCCAAGTATTGAAGCATTGCTGTACTTGCCAAGCGTTATCTGAGGAGCTGCATTGTTAAACTTACAATTAAGCATGCTTGCATAGCCTGCTGAAAGAGAAACCTTACCGCTCTCTATATCCATCTCCTGCATCATAACCTGACCTGTACCCTCGTTTAATATGGCGTTATCCGTTGCGTTTATAGTCCAGCCTATAAGCGATATTTTACTTGCCATTGTATTTCTTGCCACAAAACCGTTTTCACAGTTATCAATCTCCGTATGCGTGATAACCATACCTGAATTTGAGGTATCCTCAATCGCAACACCTATATGGCAATTGCTAAACTTCATACCGTAATTTTCACCGTTAGGGTACATATTTGATATTCGGCTTTCGCCATTCCATGCTCCTTCGCAGAAGGAATTTAGCGCATAAAAGCCAACACCGTAACGGTCCGCCGTAAGCCAGCGTCCGTATGACCAGTCATTACGGCTCATCTCATATGCTATACCGTTTTCATATATGTAGCTTCTGTGCGAATCTTTATCGCTGGGAGCTCCCGGAAGTCCCGAGTTTTCCCAATACAGCGGTGAAAAATCGCAGTTCTCTATTCTGCCGACATCGGCAAGAGAATCTATGCGAATTCCGCTTTTCAGCGGTGTGCCGTATATATTACGAACAATGGGACAACCGCCCATATTAGGGTTGTTTTTATAGCCAAGATATGCGTTGACAAATTCAATATTGTCAACCGTAACATAGTCGTTACCCCAAACAGACGGATCACCCATCTGAATAGCAGGAGGATATGGCTGAATATTATCAGCCTCCTGCTCCGGATACCATATTGCAAGGTCATGAATACCCGTAACCGGCTGCATCATGATAAAAGGATCTCCTTCTATACTTCCTCTTCCGGCATATGCCTGCAAAATAGTTCCTTTTACAGCCTTATCTCTGCCAGGCGTATCAATCTCTCCATTAATCGAAACTCCCTGCTTCATAACAAGATTTCCCTTAATAGCATATCTGCCCTCAGGTACCCAAATGGTGCAGCCGCCTGCCGCAGCGGCCGCGTCTATTGCATCCTGAAACGCCTTGGTATCATCAGTTACTCCGTCACCCTTAGCGCCGAAATCCTGAACCGTATAGCCGGCTATTACATATTCATCTGTATAGTAATCCGTCTGGTACAGTTTAAAATTCGGAGCGGGATATGAAGGCTTTTCCTCCTCGGCAGCATTCGCCGCCGGAATAATTGATAGAAGCATGGCAGCGGATATAACCGCCGCCGCTGCTTGTTTAATTTTCTTCATCATGTTCCGCTGCCTCCTATTCTAAAATTAACTGAATTTCCGCAATATACGTATCCGTATCTCTTTCGTTGGATTCCTCTTTTGTCTTGCCCCATACCGCAAAATTTGTCTTCTCATCCTGAAGTCCATTATTAGCGCTCGTGTCTGCTGGACTCGCATTTATCAAATCGGTTACATCAAGTTCATACCATTTCCATGTATTGGTATCTTCCTTTTGGATATTAACTGTCTTGTTTCTGTCCGTATTGGATATATAGCAAACTCTTATTCCGTCCGTACCGTTATCATAATAACAAATACGAATTTTTGCATTTCTCGGTTCTGCGCCTATCAAATTCTGAAGCGTATCATCAAATCTCAGTGAAATTCTCTGACCGTTAATCCAGCCACCTGAGCCGTCTGTTTTTTCATGTGCAGCCAAAATTTTTCTGCATTTAATTCCGCCAATCTCTGCCGCTTCACTATAGCCAAACCATGCTGTATTTGCAACATGCTGATTTGTGCCTCCCCAGTATACGGTCATCTTTTCACCTGTATATGTTGTGTCATAGGTTGTACCGTCAAGCAGTCTTATTCCGGCGAAATTATCTTTATTGACCGTAAATTTCTCTGTGCCTGTTCCAAGAGCTGTGCCTTCAATATCAACCGCCTCCACTTTATATGTATAATCCTCATACCATACAAGTTCTTCACTGCTGTCGTCATATTCCGTATTGGTTATAGGCTCATTTGTAAGTTTTTCCTCACCGCGGTATACATTATATCCTGCGGCATTCTCAACTGCATCCCATTTAAAAGCTATATTCTCAAGCGTTGACTTATCCATATCCTGTTCCAGTGAAATATCGGAAGGTTTCGGCTGTTCGGTAGGCTGTGGTGTCTCAACCGGAGTTTCATCTTCAAGAATAAGCTCAAATTGAGAAATATATTCTGTTGAACCAACGGCATCACCTGAGCCCTTTGCCCATATAGTAAGGTTCGGTCCGTCAGGATATATCGGCGAAACCTTAGAGTCCACTCTGCCATCCTGATAGCCGCCCTTTGAACCCTGGTCATCACTTTCATTCACTAAATCGGTTACGACAAATTCCTCCCATTTCCAGTCTCCGCTATCTGTTTTCTGTATGTTAAGGTCAGAATATCTTTTCGTTTTACTGATATAGGAAATTCTGATTTTATCTGTTCCCTGATCCAGATATCTCACGCGAATCTTAGCGTTTCTCGGCTCATTTCCAATTGCTTCGTTAAGCGGATTGCTGTATATAAGCACTAAACGCTTATCATCGTCAATCGCGCGACATTCCTCGTCATTTTGCGTTACTCCGTAATTGTAAGCTTTATCACCAGAATTGTTAATCTGTTCATCATTATTCTTTCCTGCCCAGAATATATGAATAAGATCATTTTCGCTTTCTGAACAGCTATCAGCTGTCTGTCCTGCGAGGAAGTTGATAGATGCCTTCTTTATATCGGCAGGATTTATTGTCGGAGCCGGAGTTGGTGTCGGTGTTGGTTCAGCTGTCGGAGAAGGAGTCTGACCCGGTTCCAATGTTGGTGTAGGCTCCGGAGCATCGCCCTCAAGCACTACCTGAACCTCGGAAATATATGTCTCTACATCGACAACATCACCTTTATCTGAATCAGCCTTTGACCATATTGTGAAATCAACACCCTCGTCCTGAGTTTTAGCACCCTCTCTCGGGTCAATAAATGCCGCAGTAAAATCGGACACTTTTTGTTCTTTTGTAATCCATTGCTGTGTATTTGTTTTAACAATGTTAAATGTGGTATAACGCGCGCCTTTTCCCACATATGACACCTTAAATCCGTCTGTACCGTTGTCAAAATAGGTCACGCGTATAACAGCGTCTCTTACTCCATCGCCTATACGGTTTTTAAAATCGCCTGAATACTTAAACACTGCTCTTCCGTCAGCTGGAATACGTCTGCAAGGAACACCATCCTGTATGTAAGCCGTATTATAACCATACCAGCCCTCATCTGTTTCCTTTCCAGTAGCAATATACAATGACATTTTTTCTGTTATATTAGGTTGTGAAAACAAAACTGCTGCTATATCAGAATTATCAATGGAAACATCGGTCAGAAGTTTTCCGTCCGACTCATTGCCGTATTCATCATATGCAGTAAGACGATACTCTGCTTTTCCGGATTTATACCATTTCACACTTTCGTCATTAAAGTCTGCTGTTTTTGTATCACCGATTTTTTCGCCGTTTTTGTATATCCTGTAACCCTCAGTTTTTATATTATCTTCGCATTCTTCCCATTTAAAGGATATTGCGCCCTTGTTGTTGAGCTTTACATTCCACGGATTTTCGGGAGCTGTATCTGATGACGCGATTGAATAAACCTGTGTTTTAGCATTCGCACTATTTAAACTATCCCAAATGCACATTGTCACATATGTATTTTGCGCATTGGTTATGTCTAATGTATTCTTAAATTCACCGCTGTTTGAATTTGTATATCGGACACTAACCAACTTATTAGTATTTTTTTCATATATTGCATTTATCATCACCGCATCATTGTTGATACCAGAAGCATTGATAACGCATTCCAAACCACCGTTTGAAAGGGTATGTACAACTTCATTATTCTGTTTGAAATATGCTTCTTTAACAACAGCATCGGCTGCCATAACGCTGTATGATGTAAATGCTAATACAGCAGTTATTAGTCCGATTAGATATTTTATCTTTTTCATTTACATACTCCTTTCTATCAGTCAAGAAATACCACTATATCCTTAATTTCACCCTTAAATGCCGAAACATATATATTGCTGCATTCATCACTTACAGTACTGTAAGTCTCAACATCATCTAAAGTTCCAGTGTAAACTTTTTTCCTGCTTCGGTCGTATATGTATACATTTGCCTGACTCGCAGAAAAGTAAACAACACCGCCTCTTTCCGGAGACACAATTTCATGATTAGGGTTTACTGCTACACCAAGGAAGTCTCCTGCCCTGTCATATGCCCAGCACAAAAATCTTCTGTCAGTGCCATATATATTTTTTTCAAAATCATCTGGCATCGCAAGTTCTCCATAGCTTTGAATGTAAATTGGATCAAGTGTTGTTACTATTCCGTCCGAATCAATATTGTAGCGTACAATATCACCTACACTAACAGGATAGAAACTATCACCTTCTGTTTTTCCAAGTGTATTGCGTCCTTCACCAAAAATATTCTGAGTCGTGCCGTTTATATAAACCTCCATAGCATCTGCTTCGTCTTCTTTGGGATTAAGACCATACATCACATCTGAAACTACTGCAATATTTGTTTCACCCTCAATATCACCATCTATTCCACCGGCTAATTCCTGAACAATAATATCAGCTGTTATACTGTTTTTACCTAATGCATAAGCTGTGAGATTTTTATAATTCTTATCATTCTTTAAGCTTGAAATGCTATTTACAGAATATTTTTCAAATCTACTGTTTTTATCCGGGACAGTGACGAATTTCGTATCGGCATTAACAAGAATTCTACCGCCGAAGCAGTTCAAATTCTTTTTATAAAGAAGTCCGTCGCTCTTTTCAGACTCAGATGCTGAACCATTTGGCATATTGGAATAAAGCACTCTTAAATCGCTCGGAGAAGCCGTTTTATTCGAATAAACCGTATCAATAGTCTTAAGTTCATTGTTTGCGAGTTTATAAGTTATAAGTTGACGATTTTCAAGCGGCATATCATCCTGTTTTTTATATGTTACGCCGTCAAGTTTCACCTTATTTGCGAATTTATATATCACCAGATTACCGTCCATTGTGAGAATTCGTGCTTCTCCCATATCCTCGTAGTCCTCATGCCATGAAGATACTAAATATCCGAAAGTAACATCATGAGCTACACTTTCATCTGTCATCATTATAATCCTATTATTCGATGAAAGCAAAAACACACCGCCAATGCCAACTGCTATTTTACCATCATCCTCATTATCATAATAATAGCTATTTCCATTGATTACAATTTCGTCATAATCATTATTTGATTTTTTTATTGAAGTTACAGTACCTTCTACGACATTTCGCACAACAACATATTTTGTATAGGAATTATCGGCAGCTTTATAAGCTTCCAGCACATCCCACTCTTTAAGCTCGGTAGGCAGCATTTCTTTCCCGTCTAAATCATATATATCGTAGTCATCCTCGTCTTCAACATTAACGGCAGCCTTATTGTCCTTAAAATATATAGACTTGTTTGTACCGCCATAATGATCAACAACAAAGCAATCCATCACATTTACAAATACAAGATTATAATTACTCGACCCGTCTGTTGAAACAAGCTTTATTGTTCCATCGTCCGGAATCTCCTTTTCATTCCTCGGAAAATACATATATGACGCATCCTTAAACGCGGATAAATCAGTCACTCTTTTTCCGTTATATATAACCTCAGCATCATTTGCGATACGAGCTGTCTTTCTCTTCCCATCCTCATAATACTGATATGTACCATTTGAATACTTATCAACATCAGAATTATTAAAGGTTATTTCCTTTGTTTTTGAATTCGGTACAATATATGCCAAAATATCCTGATCATTTTCTGTTTTATAGTACACTGTCGCATTATAACCTATGTATTTTGTTACATCCTTTCCGCCGCTGTTAAGCTGAACATGTCCGATATTTGTATTCACAATAATACAACCCTTCGTCGCATAAAGACCTGTAATTGATGTAATATCATTTGCAATTATTGTGCCCTTAATGCTTGATGCTTCATGATTTTCAGAAAGGATAGTCTTGTCTTCATTAACATCATAGTCTATGTATCCATTTTGATAAACCGGTTCACACAGAGGAATTGTAGATGAATTCGCCAATACTCTAATTACATCGGAATATGTCATAACATCTGTTTCGCCTTTTTTAATACCATCAAACATCGCAGTTCCTGCCGCTGTTTTAATATAGCCATTCGGATATCCACCGGCAGATTCTGCCCATCCGCCGTAACCCAATACTGTAAGTACCGCTCTTGCTACCTGCTGCTTTGTAACTACACCCTCAGGATCAAATCGGTTGTTGAGATACGGAAGGATTATTTTCTGATCAACCGCTGTATTTATATATGATAAACTTTCATCACCATTTGGTATATCTTCAAACGAACTTGTACTGCCGCCTGTTGCAGGGATAACCGCAAACCTAAGCATCATTTCTGCAAACTCCGCTCTCGTTATACTCTCGTCATGGTCATATTCTGCCCATCCATAAGATATACCTCTGTCAAGTGCCTCGCTGTCTGAAATTGCGTAAGCAGAAAAAGCACTGAACATTGTAATTAACGACAATATTATAGATATTATTCGTTTCTTTTTCATGCCTGATTTCCTCCTTACTTACTTAATACATTATAAATAATAACCGCTGCCTCAGCACGTGTTGTATTTGCTAATGGGTTGAAATTATTATTTTGATCACCGTTTACTATTTTCTCCGCCTTTAACGTATTAACCGCGTCAAGCGCATAGCTTCTTATATCGTTTTCATCACCAAATGGTTCTGCACCTGCAGCACCCGAAGTACGTCCCGTTTTATCAAGTATATTCTTAATAATCACTGCCATATCTTGGCGAACAATGTTGGCATTAGGAGCAAATTGATTGTCCCCTATTCCCTGCACCAGCCCGAGGTTGTTCGCCGCCGCTACATACGGATAAAACCATGCGTTCTTGTCTACATCATCAAAATCACAATCCATCATCTCAGAATCACCGTAAAATGCCTTTATTGCAAGTGTCACAAACTCAGCACGAGTTATATTATTTTCTGGTCTGAAGGTGCCGTCGCCGTAGCCGCTTATAACTTTTCTCTCTACAAGATAATTGACCGCATCATTTGCCCACGGCGTTCTGCGCATATCGTCAAATTTATATGGGTCAGAAGTAACCGGAGATGAGACATCGTTACTTCCAAATATACCTGTATTTGAATTGTCAGGTTTCGGAAGCGATACCGAGGTTGATTTTATTCCGTTGTTTCCTCCACCTACTCCACCGCCGCCGATGGAGTTGTTATTATTGTTTGATGGATTTTCAGACTCGCTAATCGCTGCTTTTACCGCTGCCGCAAAGGTATCCAGTGTAGCATAATTTCCTCTTACAAGCTGTTTGCAGACAGTCTGCACATTGCTATTATACTGAGTCCAGCTTATATTGGCTTTTTCTCCGATAAGATCTCTATTTTCAGTTATAAAGTCGCGCACCTCAGTCCAGTACTCAGTTCCAAAAATAACTGTATTTGTCACACTGTTGTTATATGCGTTCCAGAAAGACTCCACGTCTTTTACGCTTGATGTCTGAACAGCTGACATTGCTTTTGTCATTACATACGAGCCGGCTTTTTTTGCGCTTTCATACATTGTTTTAAACGAATCATAACTTCCGTTTACAGATTTTGAATAATTAACTGTAATCATTTCTATATTGTTATCATTTATCGTTTCCTTATTTTCACGTATCTGTGCAATAATCAGCGCCTGATTAAAAGTATCCCGAAGCTGTTTACCGTTTACAAATCCGCTTAAATCCCGCTTTGTTTCAAATACAGCAGATACAACAAACATTTTTCCGGTATCACTTAATGTTTCGTATACCTCGGTATCAATACCAAACATCTCCATACCTGCATTATTGTCAGATTCTAAAAACGAACGCAGCTGTGATGCATTTGAAGCTCCATTTATCTTAGAGCTTAACACAGAGGAAATATCTCCGAAATATCGAAAGCTTTGTTTTAGTTCTTCCGTTACATCCGCCTTCACATATGCGTCATACTCTGCCGCCTCTGCGCCATCAGGCATAGAAAATCCAAAACTGTATTCTCCTGTTTCATCAGTGTTAACCTGATATGTACATAATATTGTATCTTCCTGCGGTACATCTCCCGCTTTTGTTACTCTCAAAGTAACTCGCTCTCTGTTGCTTTCGGAATTTATTTTGCCCGATACAGTAATATACTGTGTATCAGGGTCCGTATCTATTGAAGTAATTATTCCGTCAGCAGCATAAGCAATTGTACTACCGGTTATAACAGCGGCAGTTAACAATGCTACCGTGAATTTCTTCAATTTTTTCCCCTCCATTTCTGAATTTTACTAGCCACGTGCAAAACTCCAAAAACATAGAGTTTATGCAATTTTACGGATGTGGCAAATCTGTTTTGTCACTATAAATTTAATATTTAATGTATAGAAAAAACCACTCTGATTTGGTATAATATAGTTGAAATCAAAATCCCACAAAGGAGAGTGGTTTTTATCTATCGTCAAGAAATTTTAAAAGACATCAGTCTTTTCACTTCACAACCAAAAGCTAAATTTTACGATGAACTATTCATTAATTTAGATTTAAGCTGTATTCCGGCTCAAAACTCAAAATTCGGTCGTGCAAGTTATAGCAATCATTCTATGATTCGTGCCTTTATCGTTATGAAATGCGAAGGTTTCTCTCAAATTTCGGACTTACACGATTATCTGTCAAACAACTTAATTATTGCCCATTACTGTGGCTTCGACATTTCTCGTGAATTACCTTCTTATGCAAAATTCACACGCTTTATCCGTGAATTTGATAACGATATACTTCAAACTGTTATGCAATCACAGGTCTTGAAAGCTGCCGATTTATCTTTGATTGATTCATCTTTTATCGCTTTGGATGCTACTCCTGTTAAGGCTAATGTTTCAAACAACAATCCCAAGTCCTTTAAAAAGAATAAGTTCTCCAAAGCCTCTCATCCAAAGTCTGATAAAGATTGCAGGCTTGGTGTTCAAACTGCTTCAAATCAGCACAACGAAAAGAATTATGAATTCTATTGGGGTTACAAAAATCATATTCTTGTCGACTGCATATCGGGCTTACCCGTTTGTGAATTAACAACCGGTGCCAATGTTTCCGACAGTTCTGTAACACTCGAAATACTCAAAAGAGCAAATTCTTATCTTCCTATGTCTGAATGCTCATTTTTAGCTGATAAAGCCTATGATGTTAAGGCTATTTACAACACTGTGCATGACACATACAATGGCGATTGCTTTATTGCCTTAAACAAACGAAATACCAAAAGCCCTAAAAAGTTACCGTCAGGGAATATCATTTGCGAAGCAGGACTCGCAATGCATAAAGACGGCAAGTTTTCAGATAGCGGTCGAACACGTCAGAAATACTGCTGTCCGTTGAAACGCTCTAAAAATGGCAACTGCCCTTGTAATCACAAATGTTGGAATAATGGCAAGAAAAATCGTGGTTGTACTAAATACATAACTCTTCCCGATGATTACAGGCTTTCTATCGATAGAAGCTCAATAGCCTTTAAATCCGTTTATGCTCTCAGAACCGAAGCCGAAAGATACAATTCACGATTTAAGCAAGCAGGCTGTGAAAGCGTTTTTGTTCGTAATGGCAATTCTGTAAAAAATCTTAATAAAATTGCTCATATATCACTTTTATCGATTGCAATTGCCGCCGTTATTACTAAGAAAGACGTTTCTTATCGCAGCGTAAAAACTTTAAAACGACTTACCTGACAATGTTTAAAACCAAATATTTTTGTTCCTTGCCGTTAGGTTTGTTTGCTATGCACTTTTTTAACTATTATTCGCTTTTGTTGCTTCGCTTAGCTTTATTTATGATTTATTTACTTTTTATTTCTTGTGTTTTGCACCTCTCTAGAATTTTACTTTAATTTAAAACCTAATGTGACAATTTCTCTGGGCTTAACCCTTATGCTTACTATTTTATCATCAACGGCTTCCTCTTTCAATATTTCCTCACTCATTGCAAGCCTGTAAACTTTTTCCGTTTCTGTACTAAGTTCTACTTTGAAGTCTGCTGCATTATCAGAAGTGTTATATGCCCTCAAGACCATAAGCTCGCCATCCTCAGATTGTTTCAGAGCCGATACTGTTATAGCATCACCGCTTATATTAAGCAGTTTTCCGCTCTTATTCAGACTAATGTCTTTATATCTATCCTCTCTGAAGAATAATTCTGCAATATCTGTGTCCTGAACCTGAGGTCTGCCGCCTGTGAATTTCTTTTCCGAATAAGGCTGGAAATATCCGATAAGTCCGTTTTGGAAAATCTTGGTTCTTCGTACCAACTCGCTAACCTGCATATCCGCCTCGCCTTTTGCAAAAGTAAGACCAAGATGCAGAGTGTATTTTCCTATACATTGACTATCAATATTCTTCATTGTATTTCTCTGATGTCTGTCAGGTAAATTTGAAATCATTCCTACACTTCTTATAAGCGTTACAGCAATAGTACCTCTATCGTTTAAGAGATGCTCATATTCATACAGCCCCTCATTCATAATTCCAATTCCGCTGCCATTTTCTTCTATATGTATAAGTCCGCTATTGGGCTGCGTGCCATTTGAAACTTTCTTAAGTACCTCGCGTCTATCCCGCTCAATCGTGTCAAACGGAATAAGCGAGGTTGTATAATCAGTTGTCATACCTGTATCAAACAGTATACGAAGTCTATGGTCCTTTGCTTTATTATCCACCGCGCATTCAATGTCAATCCACGGCTTACCCTTTATGAGTGACAGCTTAATTTCAACAATGTTTTCTACCATTTCTTCACTTCTTGTGAGTGTCTCGATATCTAAATGCGTTGGTAGATTGAGCGTATACCTCAGAACACAGCTCTTTTCAATGTCCGTATCCTTTAGCACTGAGATTTTCGGTTTTATACCGTCTGTTACAATAGGCACATCATTTTCAACATCATAATGTATATATGAATTACCTTTTTCACCCATATCCTCAATTCTAATACAATTTACATAGGTGTTGTTCTGCTTTTTATCAGTTACAGAAATCTCGCCCATTTCATTTACTTCTACCATAAACAAATCATTTTCGAGCTTAATTTCCTTCGCTGCTACTTCTTGCTCATCCACTACTTTACATTTGCCATCTATCTTTTTGACAACATATGTACGATAACTCATTGGCTCAATCTCATCGACAGCCAGCTTGACAAGATAACTGTCGCAATCAATCTGACCCGGAAGATTTATCGGGCTTGTTGTTTTCATACAGTATGCGTCTTTTCTTATCACATCAAACACTGCTTCTCTGCCCTGCTCATCAATAACAGCAAAATTTTCAAAGTCTTCTTCCACAGGGAAATTAAATTCAACTGTTGCAGTGCCGCTGATTTTCATCTCCGAGGTGTTCCATACTGTAACAATATATTCATTTTCTTTCACACCCTCTCGTGTGATATGCGCTGTAAGAACTCCGAGAATATCATTTGTTAATTCATCAGCAGCTTCATTAAATCTTGCCGTTCTGTCCATCATATTAGAATGAACTGCATCAATGCTGCAGCCGCAAATGCTGTCATGCGGGTGATTTTCCATAAGCAACTTCCACAAATATTCAAGATAGTCTTTGGGATATATACCCTTAAAGCCCATCGCTTCTGCCATAACGTATAATGGCTCAACTACATTCTCTATCTTGTTCTGAGCCTTTACATTTGCAGTTTTTAAATACACCCGTGCAGATAATGTTCCTTTTAGAAGGTCATTATCATGTCCATATCTAAGCTCACCGATCACTTCTTCTATGTCAATATCATTTTCTTTGATATAATTTTCTGCTTTATCTGTAAACTCCTGCATGGTACACTGCTTAATTACACCTTTTTCAAGAGCCGCATTTGTAGGCGGCAGTACCTCAAGCAGATTCTCCTGCGCTTCAAGGTGGTCAACACCATTCATCAGCAGATAATACGGAATTCTGTCCGTCCCCTGATACATAGCTTCTATATGATCAATCAGCTTCAGATTTTTCGATACGTCTTCGGAAAATCTCTGCGCGTTGTTATACCACGTTGTAAAGCGTACTGTAAACACCTCAGAACCATCCTTGCCTCTCCAATAGAATTCCGGAGAAGTCATTATCCTCTCTAATTCGTCGTCATCGTTTATGTGATAGAAGCTGTAGCCTCTTCCAACAAGACAAGTCTTTATTCCGAACTGATTATATATTTGCGGAAGCTGGCTGATATTTCCGAACTGGTCAGGAATATATCCTGTAGTTCCGCAGCCGCCAAATTCATTTGCCATTTTGGTTCCGACGAGCAGATTTCTTACTGTAGCCTCACCGTCTGTCAGATAGAAATCGTTCTGTATATACCACGGACCTACTATAATTCTGCCTTCTTTTATGTATTTCTCCAAAAGAAATTTATTCTGCGGTTTTATTTTTAAATAATCTTCAAGCACTATCGTCTGCGCATCTAAATGAAAAACAAAATTCTCTTCTTTTTCCATTATATCCAACAGATTATCTATCAGCTTTACAAGACGAAACCTAAATTGTTCAAAAGTAAAATACCATTCTCTATCCCAATGCGTATGTGATATAACGCAATATTCCTTTTTCATAACAATCCTCCGATATTCGCATAAGTTTTATTTTATAAAACGAGCGGGACGGAAAACCCGTCCCTCTCATTCTATGCCGGTCATTAAAATTCACTGCAATTTATATTTTTCTGAGGTAAAAATCATCAACCCTTCACACTGCCGACCATGACACCCTTCAGGAAGTATTTTTGCAGGAACGGATACAGGCATAGTATTGGCAGCGTTGATACTATAATTGTAGCATATTTAATTGTTTCAGAAACCGAAAATTTATCGGCTGCCGCTACCCCCGATGTTAAATCGTCCGTTTGATTTTGAATAAGTAAATTCCTTAATACCAGCTGCAGCGGCCACTTTTCTTTTGCTTTCGGCAAAAACAGCATAGCATTAAACCACGAATTCCAGTTTGCAACCGCATAATAGAGAATTAAAACAGCAATCGTAGGAATTGTAAGCGGAATAAGAATTCTGAAAAGAACGACCAACGGATTAGCCCCGTCAATTTCCGCCGCTTCCTCAAGCGCCTTTGGAACCCCCGCCAATGCCGTACGCATTATCATCATGTTATATGTAGACAGGGCGGTTGGAAGAATAAGCGCCCAAAGGCTATCCAACATTCCAAGGTTCTTTACGAGCAAGTAAAACGGTATTAATCCTCCGCTGAAAAACATAGGAATAATTACTATCATCGAAATCATCTTGCCCCAATAAAGGTTCTTTCTCGAAAGAGTGTACGCTCCAAGTATAGTAAGCACCATACTTATCAGTACTCCTGCCACAACTACTATGATTGTGTTCATATAGCCGCTGAGAATCTGCCTATCCTGTATAACTATTTTATACGAGGACAAATTGAGCCCAAGCGGTTTGAACAGAAGTCCACTATGCTGCATCAGTTTCGACGCGTCCGATAGCGATGCAAACAATACATATAGTAACGGATACAGAGTTACAACCATTAGAACAAACATAAGTATAATATTAAATATATTAAACGCTTGTTCTGCTTTACTGCGTTTTATTTTCATTTCAAACACAACCCCTCTCCTTTACCATAAACCGTTTTCGGTCAGTCTATTGCTTATCTTGTTTGCCGTGATAATCAGTATAAAGTTGATTACCGAATTGAACAAGCCGACTGCCGCACTGTAGCTCCAGTCGCTCTGAACAATACCTCGTCTGTATACAAATGACGATATTACATCAGCCGTATCATATATACCCTCATTATACAGCAGAATAATCTTTTCATATCCGACATTTAACAGACCGCCTATTCTCAGTATGAGCATAACGACTATTGTCGGAATAATGCTTGGAAGAGTTATTGCAAACACCTGCCGTAGCTTTCCTGCGCCATCTATGGCGGAAGCTTCGTAAAGTTCCTGGTCAACTCCCGCAAGAGCAGCTATGTATATGATAGCGCTCCAGCCCATTTCCTGCCACGTTCCTGAAAGTATGTATATAGGAACAAACGCTCCCGGTTTATTCAGAAGGTTGCTATAATCTCCCGTAAGCGCTCCGACAATCTTTGTTATTATGCCGGTATCCATCGTAAATGTCTTAATCATACCACATATAACCATCAATGATATAAAGTGCGGCAGACTTGTAACAGTCTGAACCAGCTTACCATACTTTTTGCTTCTAAGTTCATTCACCAAAAGTGCAAATATGATAGGTATCGGAAAGTTTACAACAAGTGAAGTTACGCTGATAACCAAAGTATTTTTCAGCAGACGCAGGAAATAGTAATCTGTAACAAATTCCTTTATCCACTTTAATCCTACCCATTTACTTCCCAATATTCCCAGGGACGGCGAATAATCCTTAAATGCGATTATAGCGCCATACATCGGAGCGTAGCAAAATACAATATACCATACAAGTACAGGTATAAACATAAAATACGCCCATTTATTTCTGTGAAAATCCGCTCTTATAACTCCGCGGTTGCTTACTTTTAAAGTGTTTGCCTTATTTTTTCTTAATCGCATTTCCGAAGCCCCCTCGCAAAAATTTATCTGCTCAAAAATCTTTCGTATGCAGCCTGTTCAATTTCTATAGCTCTTTCAATACCCATATTTTTAAGCTCATCTATATAACTGTCCCAAGTATCAATACTTTCCGTCCCCTGAATATACTTAACAAACTTTTCGCCCTTAAGCGTATTAGCATTAGTCATTATTCTTGTATATTCATCAGATTCTTCCTGTGTAAGTGCCATAACAGCCGGAAGCGAATATTTTTCATCATCTGTATCTCTCCAGTTGTCAACGGCAGCGCTCTGCTGAGGAAGACCAAGGAACTGCTCCGTATATCTTACGCTCTGAGCAAACGGACCGCCTGTGGCTCTTGTTTCAAGAGCAAGCATTTCAGACATTGTTTTTCCGTCAGGATTGTTTGTTACATAATCAGTATAAGTCGGCTTGCCGTCAACCATTGTGTAGTCAACACCCTCTTTACCGAAGTTGAACAGATTTCTTCCTTCATCGCTGTAAGCATAATCAAGAAGCTTCAGTGCACTGTCAATTCTCTCTTCAGGGCATGATGTTGTTATTGAAGCACCTGAACCATCAAATGCAGATGCTTTCGTACCGAATCTCGGTCTGTCGCCCTTGTTAAGCACAGGGAATTTCGCGCCTACAAGGTCATATGTGGGATCGTCTGACATTGCGCCAAGCCATTTACCCATTCCTCCGCCTGCCGAGAATACTGCTGCGCCTGATTTTCCCGACGTCATTTGAGAATTAAGCATATTTCCGTCAATCTGAGCAAATCCATTATCCAAAAGACCCTTCTTATACCAATCATTCATTTTTATAAGAAACTCTTTATATCCGTCCTGCATAGGTCCATATACTACCTTGCCGCTATCGTCAAGGATAAATCCATTTTTAACGCCGTATGCGCCCATAAATGCACCCACATCCCAGAAGTTAGAGAGAATTGTCAGCGGTGCAGTCGCACCTTTCTTTTCCTTGAACTGAGCAAGAACATTTTCCCACTCGTCAATAGTTTCCGGGACTTCAAGTCCAAGTTCATCCAGCCAATCCTTACGGAGAATAGGTCCGTTAAACATACGCGATTTATCATCCTCGCGGATGAACGGGATTGTATAATACTCGCCCGAATCAGTTTTTAAAAGTTTGTCAATCTCAGGATGCTCTTCAAGGTATTTTACAAAGTTCGGCAGCTTACCCTCATCCATATACTGATTTAGAGGTACTATGACTTTCTGGTCAATCGCTCCCTGAGCGCCGCCTTTAAATCCTGCCCAGTTTGATTCCATAATGTCAGGATACTCATTAGAAGCAATCAATATATTGAACTGCTCTGTTCTCTGTCCCCCATCGCTTGAGGCAATCGTGAAATCCACATCTATACCTGTAGCCTCATGAAGATATTGAACAAACGGAATACTTTCTGCATCGCTGCTTCCGTCACCCATCGGAATACCTGCCCAATATGTAACAACATTTGAAACCTCTTTACTATTACTGCAGCCGCTCAAGGCACCGACAAGCGAGGCACCTGCCACAGCAACGCACAAAGCCTTTTTAATTTTACTATTCATGTTCTTACTCCTCCTCTTTTTAAATGTTTTAACTCTTTCCCATATCAAACAGCTGTTTTATTGTTTGATATATCATTTAAGTTTATTTTAGCATATTTAATATAGAATGTCAATATATTTTATAAAAAAATATCCATTATTTTCGAAGAAATATACAAAAAGCAGCCATTGTTTGATATATCATTTATGCTATATCAAACAATGGCTGTCTTTAAACATATACGTTTTCTTTCAGGACGCTATCCGAAACACCTTCAATAAGCTTCATCGGAACTACAACTCTCAGGCACTGTCCTTTTCTTTCCTGCAACTCTTTAAGAATCACTTCTCCCGCTTTTTTACCTATTTCATAGAAGTTCTGTTCTACCGTAGTTATCCTTTCGCCAACATCAATAGGAGTAAAAGCGTTTACATGATCAAACCCCATAATTAGCATATCGTCTGGGACTGATATTCCAAGTTCATCACAGCAATGAATAATATCTCTCGCAACCCAGTCATTCTGGCATATAATCGCGGTTGTTCCGGACTTATAAAGCTTTTTTACCGCATGCCTTAAATATTCGCCGTCGTTTTTCATACCTTCGCAGTAAAAATCTTTTCTTCGGTCTCCTATCAGCACATCGTCAAGGTTAACCTCTTTGCCGTGGTCATTCATGGACATAGCATATCCCATATATCGTTCACGCAGCGAGCAAACTCCTGAAAAATCAGTCACGCTGAAAAATCCTATTCTGTCATGCCCAGCTTCTATGGCATAATTGCATAGTTCCCGTGCGCCGTTATAATTGTCAGGCACAACATAGCTTATGGGCATATTTTCTATATATTTATCAATAAGTACAAGTGGTATGTTTTTCGTCAGAAACTGATTAAATATTTCGAGATTTTTATTATCATTTTTAGGATAACAGATAACCCCATCTATGTCATTGTCCAAAAGTTCCCTAAGTACGGTTGCCTCAGTCTCGTTTTTCCCGTTTGTATTATAAACACGTACAAAACAGTTTTCACTGTTGAGCAAATCATTTATTCCGTTAAAACACTCCATCATTCCGCCTCTTTTTACATCAAACGGAAGCACAAGCGCGATAAGTAACAGTTCTTTATTTCGTTTAATAAACACAGTTTCTTTCTCGTTAGTATCATTCTGCACACCGTCAAGTATTTCTATGCCATTCTCCGTAACAAAACTTCCGCTGCCGCGTTTTCTATATATAACTCCTATCTTCTCAAGCTCATCAAGTGCTCTGATTGCGGTAATACGGCTGACATTGTATTCCTTTGTTATTTTTTCTTCTGTCACAAAGGGAACATCATATTCAAAATCACCTGTTCTTATTCGTTCCTTTAACTCGTCTATAATTTTTGAATATAAAGGTATTTTTTTCATATATTGGTCCCACCTCACACTGTAATAAAATTTTCTACGGTTTTTGCAGATTTTCAACATTTGATATATAAATTATATCAATATAATATATCAAAGTCAAGTGTTTTTTCGTTTTTTTCTTGTATTTGTGTTGTATTTATTATATTTTCTTAACAAAAAAAGATATGTGAAAAGTTCAATCTCACATATCCTTGAATTATCCAATATTTATTCTGTTAATAATCCCGTGTAATCAATTTTACCGGTACAACATCTCTTATACCCTTTTCTTCCCCACGGATTTCTTTAAGTATTGTTTCTCCTGCCCTCACACCTATCTCATAAAAGTCCTGTTCAACGGTTATTATTTTATCTCCGCCATGCATATTATTGAGTTCGTCCATATTGTCAAATCCCATAATACACATATCATCAGGAACTGATATTCCAAGTTCTTCGCAAACAGAATACAGCTCAACGGCAACCCAGTCATTCTGGCATAAAATACAGGTAACTCCTTCTGCGCGCATTTGTCCTATAATCTCAGCGATATACGCTCTCAGACTGTCATACCGAGCCGCCTCTGTTTCATTAAGCATATTATACTTATCGTCAAGATCAACACATACATAATCAAGATTTACCTCAATATTATTCTCAGCAAGAGCAGATGTATAGCCCATATATCTGTCGCGTATCGACAACGACTCATTTATTCTTCGTTTGCTGAAAAAGCCTATTTTTTTATGCCCTTTACTTATAGCGTACTCACACAGCATCTTTGTTCCCCCGAAGTTATCCGATGCAACATAACTCACAGGCATATTTTCAATATAATTATCAATAATAACAAGCGGAATTTTTTTTGCAAGAAACTGGTTATATACCTCAAAGTTCTTTGTGCCGTTTACAGGATAACATATAACTCCGTCTATACCTTGATTTAAAAGAGAGCGCAAAATACTCGCCTCAGTTTCAACATCCCGGTTTGCATTATATATACTGGCAAAACAATTCTCTTTATTTAACACACTGTTAATACCATCAAAACATTTAAACATATTTCCCAGCTTTATGTCAAATGGCAGCACTAATGCTACAAGTAATACTTCTCTGTCTTTATTTTCCGAATTTGTCCTGATATCAGACACACTTCTGCCTTCTATAATATCAACCGCTTCACGCGAAACAAAGCTTCCGCTGCCTCTTTTTCTGTTAATTATACCTGCCTTTTCAAGCTCTTCCAATGCGCGTATAGCAGTAATACGGCTTACACCGAATTCCTTTGTTATCCTGTCCTCAGTCACAAACGGAACATCATATTCAAAATCTCCAGACTTAATCCGTTCCCTTAATTTATCTATAACCTGCATATATAGCGGCTTCTTATCTGACATTTGTATTTTCCTCCAAAATAATATATCTTAAACTGTGTTCTTTCTTATTTTAATATATCACTTTTGAGACAATTTGTCAAATAGCTATTGTACGAAATATATCATTTATAAAAAGATATATTTTTCTTTTTCTCCCGCTTTAAGAAAAATCTTTTTAAATCCGCAGAGATTTTTATGAGGAATGTATTCATATCTTAGCACGCTGTATGCGGTATCAATATATCCTTTATTTTCAATTTCAACAGTTTTATCATCAATCCAATTTTCAGTTATATTTGAGTATGTAAGTCCATAACCAAATTCATAAACAGGTTTTCCCTTAAAGAACTTATATGTTCTGTTTTCCATTGAATAATCCTCAAATGGCGGCAAATCATCAATCGACTCATAAAAAGTCACCGGTAAACGCCCGCTTGGACTAACATTACCAAATAATATGTCCGCCACTGCCTCTCCTCCCATAGCGCCCGAATAGAACACCTGCAATACTGCATTGCACTCTTTATCCTGACGCGACAAATTAGTACAGCTTCCCGTTACATTAAAGAATACAGTCGGTTTCCCTTGTGCAATAACTGCATCATAAAGCCTCATTTGACACGGAGGCAGTTCTAAATCACGCTTGTCGCCGCTGTAATCGGCATTATACGCATCTCCAGCCTCTCCTTCAAGCAAAGTATTAAGCCCCATACAAAGGATTACCACATCTGCATTCCTTGCTGCTATAATTGCCTCCTCAAACGGAATATGCGGTGAGTTTGAGTTTGATATATCACAGCCTTTTGCATATGTAATATGCCCGCTTGCTTTATCTTGTATTCCTTTGAGTATGGTTGAATACCTCGATGGTGTTCCGTTATAATTGCCAAGAAGCACAGAAACGTCATCTGCATTAGGTCCTATTACCGCAATGTGTTCTGTTCCTTTAAGCGGAAGTATTCCGTCATTTTTAAGAAGAACAACGCTTTCCTGCGCCATCTTAAGATTTGTTTCCATATGCTCCTTACATTCTATGACATCAAGCGGAATGTCGTTGTACTCACAGTCATCATCAAACATTCCCAGTCTATACCTTGCTTCAAACAGCTTTTCCACCGCTTTTGTTATGGTTTCCTCGCTCACAAGTCCTCTTGCTATGGCGGCTATCAAATAAGCATATTCAGCTCCGCAGTTCATTATACAGCCATTGTTTACAGCAAGCGCAGCACTCTCAGCTGCATCTTCTGTAACTCTGTGATGTGTATGAAAATCACAAACAGCTCCGCAATCTGATACAATATATCCGTCAAACCCCCACTCATCACAGAGAATATCCTGAAGCAATGTTTTACTGCCGCAGCAAGGCTCACCGTTTAGTCGGTTGTATGCGCCCATAACTGCCGCAGGCTCTGCGTTATCAATACAATATTTAAACGCCCACAGATAAGTTTCACGCAAATCCTTTTCGCTGACAACAGAATTAAAACTGTGTCTTATTCCCTCAGGTCCACTGTGAACAGCGAAGTGCTTCAATGTCGCATCTGTTTTTCTGTACTTGCCATCACCTTGCATTCCTTTTACAAATGCCGTACCAAGCACTCCTGCAAGATACGGGTCTTCCCCGTAGGTTTCATGACCCCTGCCCCAACGCGGATCTCTGAAAATATTTATGTTCGGCGCCCAGCAGGTAAGTCCCTGATATATTTTTGTTGATCCAAATGATTTGTATCCGTTATATTTGGCACGCACCTCATTTGAAATATCCTCAGCCACCTTATACATCAAATCTTCATTGAATGATGCTGCCATTGCAATTGCCTGTGGAAAAACAGTCGCAGTTCCACTGCGCGCAACGCCATACAAAGCCTCATTCCACCAATTATATGCCGGAATTCCAAGACGTTCTATTGCCGGCGCGTCATGCTGCATTTGTGCTATTTTTTCAGCCAATGTCATTTTTGACACAAGCTCTTTTGCCCGTTCCTTAAAATCCTCCATTATATTTACCTCCCTGAACAGAGTTCTCATAATTCCACTGTTTTCAATTTTTTATAAATACAGTTTATCATATGTTTTTATAACATTCAATACTTTTTTCTTGACTTTGTTATGTTTTTAGTATAGAATTAAATTGTCAATTGTTATACTTATTATATGTATTCGAATATAATACAAACTCTTTTTGCTGGAGGTTTTCAATATGAATTTATCATCAAAATTGCTTCGCATATGCACTGGTGTTCAGGCTGCTGCCATAATTGCCATTTCAATGCCTGTTTCAACATCCTATGCCGCCGCACCTGATCCGAATTGGCATGTAGTAAAAACACAATACAAAACAGACGATTATGTTATAGCCGGATATGAAGCCAAGGATTTTGGAATTTCCGCTAACGGCAGAACTGATGTAACTGAAAAAATCCAGACCGCTCTTGACGAATTATACAAAATCGGAGGCGGCACGTTATTTTTACCTGCAGGACGCTATGTTGTAAAGGGAACACTGAAAATACCTCAGGGAGTAATTCTTGCCGGCGACTGGCAAAGTCCTGACGAAAACAACGGAAAGGCTGCCGGAACAATACTTATGGCATACTCAGGACGCGGAGAAAATGATATAAATGACAATTACGACAGTGAGACTGAAAATATGCCGTTTATAACACTCGAACCAAACGCATCCATCAAGGGAATAAATATATGGTATCCCGAACAGGCACCTGACAATATTGTCCCCTACCCGACGACTATTCGTATGTACGACCCTAAAACATGGGGCGCGGACAGCACGAGAATAAGCAATGTTACATTTGTGAACTCATACAACGCTATTCGTCAGGGACCCTATTCAAGCGGTTGTCCCAATATTGAAAATGTATACATATCGCCCTTGCACACCGCAGTTGATATTGACGGTCTTGCTGATGTTGGTCGTTTCACTAATATTCATATCTCGCCCGATTATTGGATTAACTCCGAACTTGATAACGCCAAAGAGTGTGAAAATTCTCTGCGAACGTATACAAAGGAAAACGCAACCGGTATCAAGCTCGGGCGAATAGACTGGTCATATCTGTCTTTTTCTGAAATTGAAGGCTGTAAGCATGGTATGGAGTTTACACTTTCTCACAGCGTTCTAAGCTACAAAGACGGAGATCTTAACGGTACTATGAACGCATGGTCGTATCCTAACGGACAGATATACAATGCAGATATATCCGGCTGTGAAGTAGGATTATTCTCAGAAGGAACCTCCGGCGCGGGTATGCTCGTTGCTGAAATGAATATATATGACTGTGACACAGGAATTGAAGCTGTAAACGGCATCGAATCAGGCAACGGCAATCTTGAAATAGCAAACTCTGTTATAAGCGGCAGCAATTATGCAATCAACTATAACGCTCTTTCGAGAATGTGTATAGGAAATTCAAAGATTGACGGAAACATAGATATTCAAAGCAGCAATGTTTCTATCGCAGGCGCGGAATTTAAGAACTGCCCTTCTATTACGCTGAAAAACAACACTGATACAGTTCTTGATAAAAATGGAAATCCCGTTATAAAAACAGGACAGCTGATTATTTCTTCATCAGATAATCTTCCTGCCATAGATAATCAAAACAGCAGTCAGGTTATACATAATACATTGCAATATATGCCTCCAAATGTAAGCAGCATTACAGAAGAGCCCAACCTTGTCACAAAACCGTATAAGCCTGATATATTCGTTGTAACCAATGCGCCGTATAACGCGCCGCACAACGAGGTTGACTTTCAAAAATTCAACTCTCCATGTGAACAGGACGCATCAGCGGCAATACAACAGGCTCTTGATGACGCCGAAGCAAACGGCGGAGGTATTGTATTCTGTCCACCCGGCAGATATACATTAAAGTCACCCCTTTCAGTTGCAGCCGGTGTTGAACTCAGAGGCGCAATAGACCATACGCGCTTACCGATAAAGCTCGGAACTATATTTGATACCGTTGTTCCCGAAAATGAATTTTTAAATACCTCCTTCACGGAACTTAACACAAAAACCGTTGACGGAATTGATAATGTCTTAAGCGGCAACAGTATTTTTGGAGAAGTGCCCTCTCCCATTGTAAACGAAGACGGTACAGCTGCACGTTCTGTAACAGTCACACCCTACGGCTTACGATTGTATTCAGCTGCAGCCGCAGAACAGGCTCACGCATTTGACCATTCAACTCAGCTTGAATGCGGGAAAAGCGACAGTAAATATATCATTGAGGCTGTTGTGTCTCCAAAATCCATTAAAGAGAACGGCGAATTTTTTATAACACTTTCAAGACATGATGCAGGAACAAATAAAAATGCGGATGCTTTTCGTATAGCCAATTTCAAGGCTAACGGTAATATCCTTGAGCTACTAGGCGGCGTAAAAACTGAATTTTTGAATGATGAAATGTATTCTTTCCGATGGGAACTTGACCTTACAGATATAAACAATAAAACAATCACAACCACCGTAATAGCCACAAAGGGCAACCAAAAGGGCGAGATATTCAAGTCTGCCGCTAAATTTCCGGATGCCTATCAAGGAAATGTCGATAATGTAGGCCACATACTTCTGCAAGCCTCTAAAGTTTCAGGCGAGAGCAGCGGTGAATCAGAAGTATATGTTCATGGCGCAAGCGTACAAAGGGACAATGAGCTAAATGAACCTGCATGGGTTATGCTCAGAGGCGGCAGCGGTATAAATGGTATTACATTTAACTGTATAGGTCAGAAATATCTTCCCTCACCCAATCCCTCTCCCTATATGATTCGGGGACAAGGCAATAATATATATGTTAAAAACATCGCTCTTCGCAATGTGTATGACGGCATAGATTTCAAGACCTATTCCTGCAATAACCATTATATAAACGGGGTTGCGGGCATTGCGTGGCACAGTGAAATAGATATTGCCAATTCCGATAACGGCGTTATTGCAAATACTCAATTTAACTGGGGTTCTCTGCTGTACGGTTCGCAAAACAAGCTCGGCTGCTGGGAAGACTCACCTATTAACAGCTATACAGACGCAAACGGCAGCAATATAGACCCGCGCAGCTCAGTAAATGAACCGTATATGGAAAAATATATGTCAATGAACCTTGATTGTGTCACGGTTGACAATTGTAAAAACATACTGCTTTACAATAATTTCAGCATTTTCGGTTCAAGCTCACTCACCTTGAAAGGTGATACAAAGGGACTTTGTATAGGTCAGGGCGCCGACGGCTCTCGTTTTGGACTGAGAGTTGCAGACAATGCCAATGTGGATTTTGTCAATACGCAGATAGTAAGCTTTTATTATACTGATTCATCACATATAACCGCAGACGAAGGATACGGCGGAAGATGTGATTTTCTTAATACCAGCGCATGGTCAACACCATCAGCTAACATACGCTCGAACGGCGGAGAAATATATATGTATAACTCCACCTTTAACGGTGTAAGCAGAACTGCTTTTGCGGATTTGAGCAATGACGCATATGTCTTTTTGCAAACCGGATGGATAAACAACGCCAACGCAAACACTGTGCAGCCTGTAATCGGTGAGAATAATATTTCCTTTAGGGATTTGTTTTTTAACAGAAACTATAACAGCCTGCCAGAAACAACAAAACAGCCATCAGACAAACCAAATTCCGAGCCGAGAGCACCGCTCAATCCAAGACCCGGTACATATTATCCGCTAAACTCCAAACCGACATATATCGCCGAGCTTAACGAAACAACAGAATTTAATCGCATACAGCTTGTGTGGGAGGAGGAACAAAGCGATGATGTTCGTGTCAATGTAAACGGAATCATTTTAGAAGGAACTGTAAACGGAAAGACACTCAACCTTTTAAACGGAGCGGCTGAGGCGTCGGAAAATAATTCTAATTCGGAGGTGTTTAATCTTTACAATCTCACAGCGGATCATATTGAAATTACGGCAGAAAACAAGCCGATTGTAAAGCTATACAAGGATGAAAACTTGCAATATAAAATCACTGCAACAGGCTCAGAGCTTTTAAGCAGCCCTGAATATATGTTTGACGGAAATAAAGCAAGCGACAGCAATTTCTCAATGTTCTGGCATGTTGACCCAAAAGCAACGCCTTCTTCAAGCTTTGTTTCGGCATCTTTTGATAAGGAATACAGTATTTCTCAGCTTGCGCTGTACGCATGGGGACCTAACGGCTGGTATCCTAAAGGCTTTGATATATCCACTCATTCGTTCACTGCGCAAAGTCCTGCGGAAATAGGCTATCCGCGCAGTCTGCCTTATGTGCTGTCATCAACGCTTGATATAACAGCAGATGAATTTACAATCACTTTCCCCGAAGGCGGCTACAGCGATATAAACAATCCTGACACAAAAGAGGATGGCTCGGTTCAGTACAAATATGGTTTCCGTTTGTTTGAACTTGAACTGTATGGATCAGTAGATTCTGTATGGTCAGGAGATGTATCCGTTATCCCGTCTGAAAAGCCTGTAACAATTCCTGAGGTCACTAATACTCCAGAGCCTACAAATACTCCAGAGTCCACAAGTATACCTGAACCTACAAATACTCCGGATATCCCGCATACAACAGATACTCCTGCTCCTGATAAAGATTTTTTAGCTTTAACTGCGACAGAGTCGGATAGCGGACTTACATTTACCGCAACAGCAATGCTTGCACAGCCTTTTACCAATCCATATACAGCAATACTTGCACTGTATGATAATTCGGGTGTCCTTATAAGCGTGCGAATGCATTCGGTTAAAGAATCCCCTGAAGAAAACACTTTAATATTCGAAAACATTACTGTTCCCAACATAGAATATTACAAAGTCGCATTATTCAGATGGAATGATATAGATGGGGAATTCGGAATGATGCCCGTTGCTGAACCTATATTTTCCGCTTATACATCGACTAAGACCCAATAATCATAAACTGACTTTGGGAGACTCGACGCTATTGCTCGGGTCTCTTTTTTTCATTTCTGCTGTATTTTTAACTGACAAATTCATTTAATTGTATTCATTATAACCAAATACGCTTATTTGTCATATTTTTCTCAAAAAAAGATTGATTTTGATATATTAAAGTGTTATAATTGTTATATCATTATTAATTAAATTGATATATCTTTAATCAGAAAGGAATTAAGATTTTATGACAAAATTATCGCCCATAAAACTAACACCCGCCTACAAAGACTATATTTGGGGCGGAACAAAGCTTAAAACAATGTATAACAAACATTCCGCCCTTGATATTGTCGCTGAAAGCTGGGAACTTTCAGCGCACAAGGATGGTGAAAGCATAGTTGCAGACGGTCCATATAGCGGCCTTACGCTAACACAATACCTTAACGCAATAGGAAACAGCGCACTTGGCACAAATGCTAAAAACTTTGATTACTTTCCTATCCTAATAAAACTCATAGACGCCCGCAGTGCTCTTTCCGTGCAAGTACACCCTGATGACAGCTATGCGCTTGAGCATGAAGGCGAGTACGGGAAAACAGAAATGTGGTACATACTCGACTGTGAAGAAAATGCATCGCTGTATTATGGCTTTAAAAAGGACGTAACAAAAGAAGAATACAAGAACGCGATTGAGAATAACACACTTACGGATATATTAAACAAGATTCCCGTACACAAGGGCGATGTATTTTTCATTCCTGCTGGAACAGTACACGCAATAGGCGCCGGAATACTGATATGTGAAATACAGCAGAATTCCAATACTACCTACCGTGTATATGACTATAACCGACGTGATAAAAAAGGAAATACGCGCCCGCTTCATGTTGAAAAGGCAATCGCCGTATCTAATCTATCTAAGGCTCCCGAAATTCAGCAAGAGTCCGATGAAAGCAATGCAATACTTGCTCAATGCGAATATTTTACAGTCCGCGAGATAACCGTAGCTGATACTGCGTCAATAGACCTTGATACAACCAGTTTCCGTTCCCTGATAGTAACCGAGGGCAGCGCAAAGCTTGAAATAAACCACGAAACGCTTTCACTTGAAAAAGGCAACAGCATTTTCGTTCCCGCGCAGTCAGGCAGATTGAATATTTACGGAAACTGCACTCTGATTATGTCGCAGGTATAATATATCTTAGTATACTTATGCGGCAACTAACTGATGAATTAATATTTTACAAGGAGATTTTTATGAATTCGTCTTTATATCTTGAGTTGTCCAAAGAAGAATTAAGGAAACTCATAAGCGAAACGCTGAATACTGACATAAATTCCGCCAAACTGCTTACCGGAGGATTGTTCAATACCACTTATTACATAGATACAATGAAATATGGTTCAGTAGTGCTTCGTGCAGGTCCTGTTAATCGGCACTTGCTTCTTCCGTTTGAACACAGCCTAATGCAAGCTGAACAGTTGGTATACAAATTATGCCGAGAAGCGCAAGTTCCCGTTTCCGAAATCTTGTTTATGGACACTTCAAAAAGAATCATTGATTGTGATTATATGATTGTCAGATATATTCCAAGCGTACCAATGAATGAAGCAGTATTATGTTCTGATAATAACTCACAAATTTGCCGAGATATTGGAGCCGCAACTGCAAAAATGCACTCAATTACACACTCTCATTTTGGGCGAATTGTAGATGTTGAAAATGGAAAAGGGTTTTCTAAATGGAGTGATTGCTTATTGCACGAATTAAATCAATGGGAACGCCTGTCAAAATCAACCTCTCTCTTTTCGGATGCTGAATATATAAAAATCAGGCGAACTTTTGAAAATTCTATTCCTTTCTTGGATAAAATCCAAACTCCCAGCCTTGTGCATACTGATCTTTGGAAAGGAAATGTTCTGATTTGCTTTAATTCTGACATTCCTGAATTCGCTGCAATAATTGATGCAGACCGAGCAATGTGGGGAGATCCCGACGTTGAGTTTTCCTCAATCAATTGGACACATAGCGAACCAACATTTTGGGAAGGATATGGCAAAGCCCTAAAGCAGGATTTTGGCAGCCGCATCCGCAGAACGATATATACGCTTTTGTGGAGCTTACTCGATGCTTATGTTTATTTACAAGAATACAATCAACCGGAAAATGCTAATGAGAGAAAAATCAAAGCCTTACACCAGATAGATATACTTAGCACCCTACTGCACATAAAATAATCAGGCAGCTGCGTTCCATAAGAGTAAATCCAATTCAATATTGTTTAAGAAAAAGGCTTAATTTCATGTAATGAAATTAAGCCTTTTTTTCGCAGTTCTAATCCTTCAATTTACATATTCCAAGCAGCATTACCACCGAAAAAACAGTTGCAATAAGCAGTCCGTATTTCAAATTTCCGCCAAGCACACTTGCAGCAAAGCCTACAGCTGTCAGACCTGCTGATGCTCCCATATCTCCTGCAAGCGCCATAACTTAGTCAATTTCATCATACTATTTCTCCTGTTTCAAGCGCTGCGGGAAGCTTTGCTTGTTAAACAACTCCCGCACACTTGGATATATTTCAACGAATTTTCTGTACTTTTCCTCATATTTTGCTGCAATATCAACGCTCGGCGTGTATACATCTTTCGTTTTCACGATTTTATCAGCCGCTTCGTCCACATCCTTATACTCACCGAAGCCTACAGCTGCAAGTATAGCAGCACCCATTGCAGGCCCCTCTTCTTTTACAAGAGTTACAATCTCCATATTAAGCACATTCGCCATAATCGAGCACCAAAGAGGGCTCTTTGCACCGCCGCCGCATATTGTGGATCTATGTATCTTAATTCCCAAAGTTCTTGCAACCTCAACGGAATCTCTTATAGCGAACGCTACTCCCTCAAGCACTGCCTGAGTCATATTATTTCTTGTCGTGTCCATACTCATCCCTATAAATGCTCCTCGCACATCCGGATTATTATGAGGAGAGCGCTCGCCCATAAGATAAGGCAAAAAGAAGACATTATTTTCACCAAGGTTTTGTATGTTCTTTTGACTACCCTCATAATCCTTCGTTCCAAGTATCTCCTCAAGCCACCATTTATTGCACGATGCGGCACTAAGCATACAGCCCATGAGATGATATTTACCGTCGGCATGCGCAAAGGAATGAAGCGCGTTATTGTTGTCCATCGAAAATTTATCCTGTGAAATGAACACTGTTCCTGATGTACCAAGCGAAATATTGCATTTGCCCTTGCCTACCGTTCCTGTGCCTATCGCAGCGGCAGCATTATCCCCTGCTCCGGCTATAACTTTCACACTCTGCGGCAGTCCCGTTTCCTCTGACGCTGCTTTTGTAAGCGTTCCGATAACATCACTGCTTTCATAAAGCCCTGGCATTACTGCTTCCCTTATCCCGCATATACCGAGCATTTCCTCAGACCAGCATCGGTTTTTTACATCTAAAAGAAGCATACCTGATGCGTCCGACACATCTGTTGAATGTATCCCCGTCAACTTATAAGCTATATAATCCTTTGGCAGCATTATCTTATTTATACGTGCAAAATTATCAGGTTCATTTTCCTTTACCCACAGGATTTTCGGAGCAGTAAAGCCTGCAAAGGCAATATTTGCGGTATATTCAGATAATGTTTCTTTTCCTATTATGTTGTTGAGATATTCGCACTGTTTAGTACTTCTGCCGTCATTCCACAGAATGGCTGGTCTTATTACTTTATCGTCCTTATCTAACATTACAAGTCCGTGCATCTGACCACCGAAAGAAATTCCACCAATCATTGACTTATCATAGTCTGCTATAAGTTCTTTTAATCCGTCTTTTACAGCTATCCACCAATCCTCTGGATTTTGCTCTGACCAACCAGCTTGGGGGAAATACAATGGATATTCCTTTGAAACACTTTTTATAATTTCTCCATTATTGTCCATCATCAGCATTTTTACTGCTGATGTTCCTAAATCAATTCCTATATAATATGCCATAGCCATAGCCTTAACCCCACGGATTTTCAGTCGGGTATCTCACCCCCTTCGGCTGATTGTATCCAATTTCTTCAACAGGAACGCCCACATACTTAAATACTTCATATAAAGCCTTTGCATGATGTCCAAATGCCACTGCGCCGTGATGCGGATAATTCTTTTCAATCAATACGTGACGATAAAAACGTCCCATTTCAGGGATTGCAAATACGCCGATTGAACCGAATGAACGTGTCGCAACGGGAAGCACCTCGCCGTTTGCGATGTAACCGCGAAGCTTAGCATCAGAGGTTGACTGCAAACGGAAAAATGTAATATCTCCCGGCGCTATATCTCCCTCAAGCGTTCCGTTTGTAACCTCAACAGGGAGTGAGCGAGCCATAATTTTCTGATACTTCATCGAGCATGCCGCAAGCTTTGATGAGCAGGTATTTCCGCAGTGGAAGCCCATAAAGGTATCCTTATGCGTATAATCAAATTTACCCTTAATATCTGCATCAAACATATCCTTTGGAACTGAATTGTTGATATCAAGCAGCGTAACCGCATCCTGTGATACGCATGCTCCTATGTATTCGCTGAGCGCACCATAAATATCAACCTCGCAGGAAACTGGTATGCCTCTTCCTGTCAGTCGGCTGTTTACATAACACGGAACAAATCCAAACTGCGTCTGGAACGCAGGCCAGCATTTACCGGCGATTGCAACATATTTCTTTGACCCCTTATGAGCCTCAATCCAATCAAGCAATGTAAGCTCGTACTGAGCAAGCTTTGAAAGGATTTCAGGCTTTTTATTGCCCTCACCAAGCTCTTTTTCCATATCTGCTATAACCTCAGTGATTCTCTCATCTCCTTCATGCTCGTTAAATCTTTCAAACAAGTCAAGCTCCGAATTTTCCTCTATTTCAACACCGAGCTGATAAAGCTGATAAATAGGCGCATTGCAGGCAAGGAAGTTCAACGGACGCGGACCGAATGAAATAATCTTCAAGTCAGAAAGACCGATAATCACTCTCGCAACAGGCAAAAATTCGTTAATCATATCTGCGCATTCCTCTGCGTTGCCGACGGGATATTCCGGAATATACACCTTTACACCACGAAGCTTTAAGTTATAGCTCGCATTAAGCATACCGCAGTACGCATCTCCGCGGTCATCTGAAAGCGTGCCGATATTTTCTTCAGCAGCCGCCACAAACATCTTAGGTCCGTCAAACTGCTGCGCGAGCATAGTTTCGCTGATTTCCGGTCCGAAATTACCAAGATACACGCAAAGCGAGTTGCAGCCTGCTTTTTTTATGTCCTCAAGTGCTTGTTTCATATGTATTTCGCTTTCGACAATGCAAACAGGACATTCATATATACCATCTGCGCTGTACTTGTCTGCATACGCCTTTACAAGCGCCTTTCTTCTGTTTACCGAGAGACTTTCAGGAAAACAGTCGCGGCTTACCGCAACTATACCCACCTTTACCTTTGGAATGTTATTCATTTTTATTACCTCTTTTCCATTTCTATATTTGATTTCTGTTAAAAAACTTTTCTATATGATTATATCATTATAATATATCAAACTCAATCTTTTTCTTGCATTTGTTATATTTTTATATATTTTATACAATCATTGCTCCTACTTTTCATCAAATCTCATAATCACAGTATTTTTTTTACTTTTTTATTGACATTCCAGCTTAAGTAGGTTATAATACAATTATAACAAAGTTAGTCTTTGTTATATAGATTGATATAACAAATTTAATTCTGGAGGTTAGTGCAATGAATTATGATAAAGAATATTTCGTCAAGCTTCTTGAAAAACTTGTGCTGCCTTTAAAACAGCATTACTCTCCGAAAGGAGCAAACCTGTACCTTGGTCATACAGGCGCCGCATATGAGGATCGCACTATCCCTATGGAGGGATTTTCAAGAGTTCTCTGGGGACTTGTTCCCTTGTGGGCAGGCGGCGGAAATATTGACGGCTTCTCAGAAATATACGCCTCCGGCTTAACTGCCGGTACAGACCCGTCTTCGGACGAATACTGGGGTGGTTTCAGAAAAGGCGACCAGAAGTTTGTCGAAATAGCGGCAATATCCTATGGGCTGCTGCTTGCACCAGATAAGCTTTGGGAACCGCTCAGTGACACAGCCAAAGAAAATCTTTCGGCTTATTTGAGATTAAGCAACAATTATGAAGTATCCGATAACAACTGGAGAATGTTCCCCGTTCTTGTCAATCTTGCGTTAAAAAGCCTCAATCAGCCGTATGACCAGCATTTAATTGATTATGGCCTGGAGCGCCTTGATTCGTTCTATCTCGGAAATGGTTGGTATAAAGACGGAGTGACTGAACAGCGTGATTATTATATCCCATTCGCTCTTCACTTCTACAGTCTCATTTATGCTAAAGTCTGCGCTAATGACGATCCTGAACGCTGCGCTCTTTTCAAAGAACGCGCAGAAGAATTTGCTAAAGAATACATATATTGGTTCGACTCGAAAGGACGCGCTCTTGTATATGGCAGATCGCTTACATACAGATTTGCTCAAGCTGCATTCTGGAGTGCCTGCTTATATGCTGATGTTGATGTATTCTCTTACGGCATAGTAAAGGGAATTATTGTCCGTCATTTCGAAGAATGGTTTCAAAATCCAATTACTGACAACGGCGGCGTTCTTACAATCGGATATAGATATCCTAATTTACATATGTCAGAGAGTTATAACTCTCCAGGTTCTCCATATTGGAGCTTAAAAGCGTTTATATTACTCGCTTTACCTGATGAGCATCCTTTCTGGCAGGCAGAAGCTGATCCTTTGCCACAGCTTAATAAAAATAAGTTTCTTAAAGAAGCTCAAATGATTATTCAGCACGACGGTGACAAGGTGACAGCTCTTACTCCAGGTAGACTACATTACAATATTCATGTTCATGTGTCAGAGAAATACTGTAAATTCGCGTACAGCTCAGAATTTGGTTTCAGTGTTCCCCGCTCAAACAAGTTTTTTAATCACGCTGCACCTGACAGTACTCTCTCATTTGAAATAGACGGCTATATCTTCACTCGTAGGCTCTCCCTAAAGACAAACGTTGAAGAGGATAAAATTCTCTCTCTCTGGTCTCCTTTCAAGGGTATAATGGTCGAAACAACTCTTATACCTATTGAAGGGGGACATATCCGCCGTCATAAAATTACAAGCGATTATGATTGTATCGCGCGTGATGCAGGTTTCTCTGTATCATGTGTCGAAGGCACAGATTGTACATCCTATGGCGATGACAATTCTGTAACGGTTAAAAACAACTTTTCATTCTGTACTGTAGAAAGCGGTACGGGCGGTAAGCCAGAAGTTGTTTCATTCCATCCGAATACGAGCCTCGCATATCAGAAAACAGCTACACCGCTTGTTGTATATGATATAAAAAAAGGTGCAACGGAATTTGAAACAATTGTAAAATACTAAATAGCTCTCCATAAATTTTTATAAACAAGACCACCGCATTATTCAGCGGTGGTCTTGTTTATATGTCACATATACATAATTATTTTATTATTTAAGAAAAAAAATTGAAATAGTCGACCATGTATGATTGGCTATTTCAATTTTGTCAATATACAACCTTGACGGGACTATATCTATTAAAGAAATTTGTAGTAAAATTTATGATAGATATAGGTTGACATTAAAATAAATTTTAAGGTACGATCACTTTTTTGTCTACTTATTCTATGCCTCAACACCAAATTATAGAAATATACGAATTCTTTTAAATTAATTAAATTCCACAGCGTATTCTGCGCTAAACTGTTCACCTGCAGGCAAATTATTGGAATATTCACGTTCGGATAAGTCACCATGAAACCCAACAGCATCGCCGCGTCCATACCATGGTTCAACGCAAACAAACGGCGCATCCTTACCCGCTGGTGACCATAAGCCAAATAGGGGCGCATTTGTTTTTACAGATATATACTCCATACCATCTGGATAGCACAAGCTAATTTTACTCGCTTGTCTTCCCTCCACAATAAGCGCATCTCTGTCAAACATTCCTGCATTTATATTTGCATATCCATTGCATATAGATAACTTATATGTTTTAGACTTGTCAATAAGACCTCCATCAAGCAAGTAATATTCTATATCCTTGTCAGTGTCAAATTTAAGCTTATAATCACTTTGATTTCCACCGTTCAAAGGACACATAAATGCAGGATGCGCACCTATAGAAAAATACATTGATTTATCCGCTGTATTTTCAACTTTCCAGCCTACAGTAAGAACATTTTCCATAATTGCATAAGTAATTTTCAGAGTGAATTCAAATGGATACTTTTTTAGTGTTTCTTCATTTGAGGAAAGCATAAAAACAAGCCTTGTGTCGCTCTGCTCAGTCAATACAAACTCCATGTCTCGCGCAAATCCATGTTGTCCCATAGCATATTCTTTATCTTCTACTTTGTATATTCCACCATTAAGACTACCCACAAACGGGAATAAAACTGGAGATGTTCGTCCCCAATATTCAGGATTGGCATTCCACATATATTCTACTCCATTTTTAATAACAGATTTAACCTCTGCTCCATTGCTGTTTATTTCTACAGACATAATATTGTTTTTCATTGTGTAACGCATATTCTTCCCTCCTTTATATAAAGATGCCCTAGCCACGTGCAAAACTCTAAAAACATAGAGTTTATGCAATTTTACGAATGTGGCAAATCCGTTTGGTCACTATAAATTTAATATTTAATGTATAGAAAAAACCACTCTGATTTGGTATAA